>FLNV01000251.1_pt1 | contig 19640 bp, 19 predicted proteins | sample 1140351 | NCBI WGS metagenome assembly FLNV01 (sample SAMEA3878207, study PRJEB12797) | bioreactor metagenome | biome: Moose rumen | place: Sweden | collected 2011-10 | reverse complement strand
CGACACCCTCCGTCTTCAGCTGCCACAATCCGTTGAAGAAGGCACATACAAGTTGGTTCCGGTCTACGAAGAGAACGGCAGTTTTGTAGAAGCCCGCACGATGGTAGGCACGCCCAACTACCTCAGTCTGGAAGTGAGCGCAAACGGTATGCAAGTATACTCTCCAGAAGAAGCACACAGTGCCTTGCGCGTGCTCTCAGTAGACTTTCCCCAGAACCTTTACCGAATGGACATGCCCACCTACAGCTATACGCTGACGAACGATGGTGCGGAATTCTCCGGCCGCGTGTTCCTCGGTCTTTACCATGAGGGCAATCCAGACTTGGTTTACATGTGCGGCCAGGTAGGCGTCTCAATAGGTCGCGGCGAGGTCCAGACATACAAGTTCCAGCGCACCCGGTTCAACACAGTTCCTGCCGGCGACGGTTTTCACCTGAGGATGTATGCCGACATAGACTTGTTCACAGATTCGATGGTCGTGATTTACGACAACCCCGACTTCACGATTAAATCCATCAACGGCTATATCCCGACCGGTATAGAAAGTCCCGCCATCACCTCAGGCAACAGCCGTTATTACGACCTTCGCGGTGTCCGCCACACCTCTCCCCTCTCCTTCCCGAAGAACAGCATTTACATAGAGATAGACGATCAGGGCAAAGCCGTGAAGCGTATCCGCAGGTAGCATAGCCTCCCAGGGTCCAATATGCCGGCCCATCAGGAACAAAAAAACGCAAGGAAACAGAATTCAAATCGTTTCCTTGCGTTTTTTTATGATATGTAACCGTAATCAGAATTCGAGAGACTCGCTGACCGAGGCATTAGACTGCACGCAACTGATAGCCGTGGCGAACATCTGAGAGATAGTGATTTGCCTCACTTTGGCACATTTCTGCGAGTAAGGTATAGAGTCGGTGAAGACGATTTCCTCGAGTGCGCTGTTTTGTACCCTGTCGCTCGCCGGGTCGCTCATGACGCAGTGGCTAGCGACGGCCCTGACGCTGGCCGCTCCTGCCTTGAGCATCTCGTCAGCCGCCTTGGTGATGGTTCCCGCAGTATCGACGATATCATCGACGAGAATCACATTCTTTCCTTTGACATCACCGATAATCTGAATGGAGCTGACCACATTGGCCCTCGCCCTGGTCTTATGGCAGAGCACCAGCGGGCAGTCAAGTTTCTTAGAATAGAGAGCAGCCCTCTTAGACCCTCCTGCGTCGGGCGATGCGATGACGAGGTTGTCAAGGTTAAGAGACTCAATGTATCGCATGAGCACCAAAGAGCCATAAAGATGATCCACAGGCACATCAAAGAATCCCTGTATTTGGTCAGCATGCAAGTCCATGGTCATCAGTCGGTCGATTCCAGCGACACCGAGCATGTCAGCCACGAGTTTAGCGCCGATGGCCGTTCTTGGCTTGTCTTTTCTGTCCTGTCTGGCCCATCCGAAGTATGGAATGACGGCAATGATGCTTCTTGCCGACGCTCTCTTCGCAGCGTCCACCATCAGGAGTAGCTCCATAAGGTTGTCGCTGTTAGGGAAGGTAGACTGAATGAGGTAAACGTCATTACCCCTGATAGACTCTTCGAAACTCACCGTAAACTCGCCGTCCGCGAAATGCGTGATAATCATATTTCCGAGGGGGCAGTCAAGGTGCTGGCAAATTCTGTCGGCCAGATACCTGGACTTAGTACCAGAAAACACCTTAAAAGGTCTCATTTGACTCATGATGCAGAGAAAAAAATTAATATTATTGAGAAAAAGAAGTATCGCCCGGAGGGTATCCGCTTCAAACTTTTTGCAAAGTTACAAAATAAAAAGAAGAAAAACGCACGATGAGGGGTATAAAATGTCTTAATTGACGAGTTTTTTGAATTCCTCAGGAATATCGGTTTCAAATTTGAGCAGTTCACCTGTAACTGGATGCACGAAGAAAAGTTTGAAGGCATGCAGGCATAACCTGTTGACAAGCGTGGACGGCTGCCCGTATTTCTCGTCTCCGACGACAGGGTGTCCCAGCTCTTTCATGTGCACCCTGATTTGATTAGTCCTTCCGGTCTCCAGCCTGAGTTCCACAAGAGAGAACTGTTCATTCCTTTTCAGGGTCTTGTAATGTGTGACCGCATATTTTCCCCCATTGTCGACAGGACTGGAGAAAACCACATAAGTCTTGTCGTTAGAAAGCCAGGACGTGACGATTCCCTTATCCTTTTCCATCTTACCTTCAACCACGGCAACGTACCTGCGGTCAGTCACCGCCTCATGCCAATGCTGGATAATGGTCTGCTGTATTTCCCTTCTCTTTGCGAACATCATGATTCCAGATGTTCCTCTGTCAAGCCGGTGAATGGTATGGACGCTGAAGCGGTTGTTTCTTCTCTTCACGTACTCATCGAGGATGGACTTGACGGAAGTCTCCCTGGACCCGGGAATAGGCACAGAGACGATGCCAGGCGCTTTTTTCACAACGATGATGAATGCGTCCTCATACACGATCTCCACGAATTTGTTTCTGAGTTCATGGGGATTTCCTTTCTGTGCGATTTGCACAAGCTGTCCGGGCTTCAGCGGCGTATCAAACTGTGTTGTGATAACCTTATCAACAAATACCATCTTGAGGGACAGCAGTTTTTTTGCCTTGGTCCTGGAGTTCCCCGGGACATCGTTCATCAGGAATTCCAGCAGCGTGCACTCTCTCTTGACAGTGAAGTCATTGAATTTTGGTGCTATTTTAGACTTATATTGCTCGTTCATATGGAAGAAATTTAAAGTTATCTGATTTCCAGTAGCACAACGTTCTCAACATGCTGGGTATGGGGAAACATGTCGACAGGCTGCACCCTAGTCACCTTATAGTCATGGTCGAGCAGTTGCAGGTCCCTGGCCTGAGTAGCCGGGTTGCAGCTGACATACACGATTCTTTTAGGCTGTGCAAAGAGAATGGTATCCACCACATCCTTATGCATTCCGGCCCTAGGTGGGTCAGTGATGATGACATCCGGTTTGCCGTGAGTGAGAATGAACTCCTGGTTGAGAATATCCTTCATGTCTCCGGCAAAGAAGATGGTATTGTCTATACCGTTGATTTGTGAATTCACCCTTGCATCCAGAATGGCATCCTCCACATACTCGATACCGACGACCTTCCTTGCCCTTTTTGCCACGAAGTTGGCGATGGTGCCCGTACCGGTGTAAAGGTCATACACCAACTCGTCTCCTGACAGCTGAGCAAAATCCCTGGCTACTTTATACAAATTAAAAGCCTGGTCCGTGTTGGTCTGGTAGAAAGACTTAGGCCCGACCTTGAACTTGAGGTCCTCCATCATCTCAAAAATGAACTCGTTTCCCTTAAAGACATTGACCGTCTGGTCGGCAAAGGTGTCGTTACACTTATGGTTATCCACATAGAGGAGTGATGTGATTTCCGGGAAAGAGTCGGCGAGATGCTTCATGAGATCCATAGCCTGTTCCCTCTCCTGTTCGTTTTCGATTCTGAACTGCACGAGCAGCATCAGCTCCCCAGAATTGGAGTTGCGGATCATGATGCTTCTGAGCAGCCCTTTGTTTTCCCTGAGGTCGTAGAAAGAGAGCCGGTGTTGAACAGCGTATTCGCGTATGTCATTTCTGATCCTGTTGTTGACGGGGTCCATGAGGTGGCATTCCTCTATATCCAGAATCTTATCGAATGCGCCGGTGATATGGAATCCGAGCGCATCCATGGATTCAAACTTCACATCCTGTGCGATTTCCTCATCAGTGAGCCACCTTTTGTCAGAGAATCCGAACTCAAGCTTATTCCTATATTCAAATATTTTCTCACTTCCGAGGATAGGAGAGATTTCAGGAAGTTGAATTTTTCCAATTCTGGTAAGCGCGTCGACCACCTGCTGCTGCTTTGCCTTGATTTGTTCCTGATATTTCAGGTGTTGCCATTTGCATCCTCCGCAGATGCCGAAATGTGGGCAGATGGGCTGCTCCCTCAGTTCAGACATCTGGTGGAAATTGACGGCCACCGCCTCCATATAGCTGTGCTTCTTCTTTTTCACCTTGAGGTCAACCACATCCCCCGGTGCTACGAAAGGAACGAAAACGACCTGTTCATCAATTCTGGCAATCGCTTTTCCCTCAGCCGCCACGGCCTCAATGGTCACATTCTCAAAAACGGGCAGTTCTTTTTTCTTTCTCATTTCTTGTTCGCGTTATTATCGTTATCCTTATCCTCCGCCATGACATTGGCATAGAAATAGGCATGAGGTAAAAATCTGGTTATGATGATGATGGCAGAAATGACAGAAGAGAGAGCCAAGACGCAGACGGTGACAGCCGTGAAATAAGACGGAATGTTGACGGCGTCTCCCTGCATCCTGCTGAGAGTAGCAGAATGCATCATAAGTGAAGTGACATACGCCGGCGAGAGGAGGAAAACCGCCATGACAGCCATAATCACATTGATGAACACATCAAGTGCAAAAACACGTCCCCATTTTTTCCATCCGAGCATATACCCATCCTTAAAATCCTTATACAGATTGTTTTTCCTAATCATCATGCATGTCAGCGCCAAGTAAAGAGGAATGATAATCAGTATAGCAATGACCGCGGCAACAGCATAGACGATGACAGAAGTGATGGCAATTCCGTTACGAGTCTGTTCAATGGCTTGTTCGTCGTCAAAGAAATTCACAATCAGGTTAGCCATCATCAAAATGGCAGTCATAACAGCCACAGCGATAACTCCGACGCAGAATGCAGCAAGAGTTTTCCTCCAGAACTCCTTGTTGTAAGTGTATTTCAGTCCGATGCTGTAGATATTGAGCCCCTCGATATTGACATCCACACATCTGAAAGCAAACGCAGCCAGTAGAGAGACGGCAGCTAGCCCCATCATGGTGGCTAGAATTTTAAAGATGACATCCTCCGCCACCTCATATTCGAATCCAGCATTGCAGAATGCGAGTGTGATGAGCGTAAAGGCAATCGCCGACACGGCAATGACAGGTAAGGCAAGTTTGAAGATTTTAATAAACCTGTTGGAAATGAGGCTGACGCCCACTGAGAGGCATTTACCGATATTGCGTTCCTTATAGAAGGGCTCATTCCATGCCGATTTGTTATTATCCATATTATTATCCATAACAGATATACGCTAAGAGTCAAAAAAAAACAAAACCGAGTTGTTTTTACTATAATTCAATTAAAAGTTGAAATAAAATACAAATTTAGCAAAAGACAGAAAAAATAGCAAAAAAAAATACTTTTTTATGGTTGTCTATTTTAAATGTGGCTACATAATCGTAACTTTGCAGAAAGAAAAGCCGGAAGATCCGGCATGAAGGCCCGTTCAGAAATGAACATCCACATAAAATCATCTTTAACATGAATCCATCCGAAACGATCCGCTGGGGTTTTATCGGTTGCGGTGAAGCCACAGAGAAGAAGAGCGGTCCCGCTTTTTCCGCGGTTGAAGGCAGCCGTGTAGTTGCAGTGATGAGTCGTAATGCGTCCAAAGCCCAATCATACGCCCGTCGTCATGGCATCGACCGTTATTACAGCGACGCTCAGTCATTGGTGTCAGACCCCCAGGTGAATGCGGTATATATCGCGACTCCCCCCTCTTCTCATGCCACGTTCGCCATCATGGCGATGCGTTCCGGCAAGCCCGCCTACATCGAGAAGCCGATGGCAGCCAGCTACGAGGAGTGTCTGCGTATCAACCGCATATCGAAACTGACAGGTGTCCCCTGCTTCGTTGCCTATTACCGTCGTTACCTCCCTTATTTCACCCGTGTGAAAGAGATAGTGGAGTGTGGTGACATCGGCAGGGTGTTGTCCGTTCAGATACGTTTTGCCGTTCCTCCCCGTGAGTTGGACTATAACACCAGCGACCTTCCCTGGCGTCTTCAGCCAGACATAGGCGGCGGTGGCGGCTACTTCTACGATCTGGCGCCTCATCAGATAGACCTACTTCAGTACATCCTAAGTTCCAACATCATAGAGGCAGAAGGATTCCGCAGCAACATGGCCGGACTATACAGCGTTGAGGACACAATCAATGCCTGTTTCAAGTTTGACAACGGTGTGACGGGTTCAGCCAGTTGGTGCTTTGTGGCTTACGAGTCCGCTCGTTCAGACCGTATAGAGATTGTAGGCGACAAAGGCACCATCGGTTTTTCGGTTTATGACTACACCCCTATCGTTCTCGACAACCATGATGGTCACAAGGAGATAGTAGTAGTGAATCCGTCTTACGTTCAGCTTCCGTTGATCAGTGATATCATCCATCATCTTCAAGGAAAAAGCCTTTGCGAGTGTGACAACGTGAGTGCCACTTCAGTGAACTGGGTGATGGACAAGATCCTTGGCAAGTTCAAGTTATAGTACAGTCAATGGGATTACTCCTTATTATATATAATTGGATGCCCCTTAAATATAAAAGGAGAAGCCAGTGAATATCTTCTCAGGCAATAAATCCCACCTCACGCCAGGAGTCCAGCAGTTGTCCTGCATCGTTTCTTGCTTGTTCCTCGTCCACTTCGTAATTTTCAAGGAGAGCGTTAGTCATGTCCTCCAACGTGAAATCCTTGTCGACCACCGCATACCAGACATCAGCCGCAGACTCATTAAGCGTGATGACTTTAGTGAAGTCGATATTGTCGAGTCCATGTGCAATGATGATATGCTCACCGCAAATGTTTCTTAATTCAAATCCTGGTTTTATTCTCATTTGTAAAAATAGAAATTGTTGATTATCTTTGTTTTATAGGAATATATTTATTTTTTCCATCTTCTGGGCAGCTGATGTCTCCATACGAGCCTGTAGAGTGCCAGCTGATATCTTCTGACGGGCAGAGAATGGGTCCACCACCACGAATATGCCTTCCACAGTTTTGACGTTCTCAGGTCATACATCTTTCCGTTTCTTTTCACCTTCGCACACAAGGCCTTAACATTCTCCAGTTTACAGCTTTCCGTACCAACCGGGTTTCCGTCCCCCCGTAGGGTTACGTCCGCCTTCGGGTCCTGGCAAAATCCTTTCACTCTTTCCCCATTCAGAGAGATGTGGTCAATCCTGTGTAGGACAAAGTGTCCCTTTTCTATTTCAGCCAGTACGACGTCTCCTTTCCTGAAGCCGTTGACCTTAAGCAGAAATCCCTGGTCCCTGTCGCTTTCCAGGAACGGCCTCATGCTGTCTCCCTTGAGGTTAAGTTCCACGGTTTTCGTCTCGCTGAGATACTCACACATAAGGGGAATATAGACATCATTAGGATATTGCTTAGCCTTGGTCATATATTTCCTTGTCCTGTCCATTTCTGTTCTCAGTTGTCTTTTTCTTACTAAGAAAAGCAGGACGGACGCCAGAGCGATGCACAGTATGATGAGCAGAAAGATTATCATTTTATAGACAAGAGTAAGCAAGACGTAAGCCGAATAATTCGGTAATTATTCTGTAAAGATTACTTTCGGATGGTGTTAAAGGAGAGTCTGACCGCCTCCTCATCAGGTAGGTTTTCGAGGAAATAAGTCGGCACGGTCTCAATAATCTTCGTGACGGTGTCGCATATGCCAGAGTATATTCTCTTATCCCACTTCATGATGGAGCAGCTCGGCAGTATTGATGCGAACGCCTCCACGACCGTTTCCCTTCTTATTTTGTTGTATGGTGCCTGTTTGAGCTGTGTGATTGCCCCGATAGGCGCCTGCACGTTTCTGTAGCATGGTGTCTTTCCACTCCATGGCGAACCGAAGACGACGGGTGTTCCGTCCACGATTCTGATAACCGGGTTGTCATCGTTCATGAGGTCAGTCCCCGGAATGTACTTAAGCCAATTAGATGTGTGGGTGCTTTTTCCTGTCCCACTGACCCCGAGGAATGGGTATCCGAATCCGTTTTCCCTGACCACAGAGGCATGAATGAGTACGGTGTCCTTGTCAGCAGCAGCGAAAGCCATAGTCATCATGAGCGCGTTGTTGATTCCGAACCGTCTCATTGACAGGTCTCCGTTGAGGGCGATTCTGATGACCTTGAAGTCATGTGTTGCGTCCATGAGACAGCATTGCCTCTTCATAAAGTCGCTGAGTCTGATTTCATACGACCCGTCTTCCCTGAGGTAGACCCCGTTGTTGTTCCCTCCCGAGTCAAACTGTCCGATTTCCTTTCCTGTCTCCTTTGGTCTGAAAGAGTCGTCGACAAACATTTCAAAAAGTAGTTCGGAGTCATCGAGAGGAGTTTCGAATGGTTTGCTGGACTGGACCAGCCTGTCGTCGTTGACGCCGTTGTCCGCAAATGTTATCCTGTAAGCGTGTCCACCAACCTTATATTGCTTGATCATGTTACTGTTGTTGAGTCTGTGTTACTTGATTTTTCAGATAATCCGGAAGTTTGAAAGAGAATTTCTGTGAGTCCACGACAATGAGGTTCTGATATCCCTGGTCGAGATATCTTTTTCTGAGTTTATATGCATACTTGAGCGCTTTGCTTCTTTTTTCGCTGAAAAAGACGCATGTAGTCTCATATACAAGTCCCAATTGTCCTTCGAGGTATTCGCGGAACTGGAGACTAAAATCCGACCTGGCCGGTAGGAACTTCGTTTTCGGGTCGAGCCTCAGCCCGTTGACCGGTGTGACCTCCGTAAGATAGACGGTGGAGTCATTGAAATTGGTGCCGACCCCGAAAATGTAGATGACATCCTCTTCGGTGACAGGCTTACTCTTACTTTTTTTCCTTTCGTTCTTCCAGAACTCCTTTTCCGCGTTTCTTTCCAGCAGAAGTCTTCTTCTCCTGACTTCAAGAGAATCTTTAAGCATTTGCTTATCCTCCTTTGTGAGCTTACGCTCCTGGAGATTCTGTGTTTGTCCGTCGGCAATCTGGGCATTAGCCTCAATCAGCGCGCAAGCGAAAAACAGTGCAGAAAAGGCACAAAACAGAAATTTTTTCATCAGAAAATATTTTCAAACTAGTAGGTATTCAAAAAACTTTGCAAATTTACGAAAATAAAAGGAGAAATCCTCACGAAAGGCGAAAAAAAGGTAAAGTAAGCTAGTAATTTATGGAAAATTCACAATTAATCAATGGTTCTCAACAATCAGAAAAAGGAAATATCTGCGTACGAGCACCCCGGAACACCCCAGTCGGGAAGAAGAAACTGAACGAAGGCGGCCCCTGAGGAGTCAGACGCTCAAAAGCCGGATAACCCCATAGAAAATCCACAAAAACGATTTACGAGAGAGAGATTAAACCATCGTCGTATTTTGACACAAATAACAAAATTTCATACTCAAAATATTAAAAACAGTTAAACAAGAAGCTTTTTATATATTAATGTAACAATAAATCGGAATAATTTTCGTAATTTTGCATGCTTAATATGTGAGATACAGAATGAGACAGTTAAAGATTACGAAAAGTATCACGAACCGTGAGAGTCAATCCCTGGATAAATATTTGCAGGAAATCGGTCGTGAGGACTTAATTTCAGTTGAAGAAGAAGTAGAGTTAGCAAGCAGAATTAGGCAAGGCGACCGTCGCGCATTAGAGAAATTGACCCGCGCCAACCTCCGTTTTGTTGTATCCGTTGCTAAGCAGTATCAGAATCAGGGTTTAAGTTTGCCCGACCTCATCAACGAGGGCAACCTGGGCCTGATCAAGGCGGCGGAGAAATTTGACGAGACCCGCGGTTTCAAGTTCATCAGCTACGCCGTATGGTGGATACGTCAGTCCATCCTTCAGGCATTGGCAGAACAGTCTCGTATCGTGCGTTTGCCGTTGAATCAAGTTGGTTCGCTCAACAAAATCAGTAAGGCCTTGAACAAATTCGAGCAGGAGAACGAACGTCGTCCTTCCGCCGATGAGTTGGCCGACCAGTTAGGTATTCAAGTTGAGAAGATAGCCGACACGATGAAACAGCAAGGTCGTCACATCAGCGTTGACGCTCCGTTTGTTGACGGAGAGGACAACAGCCTGTTGGACGTCTTGGTGAACGACGATTCCCCGAGCGCTGACCGGACCCTCGTAAACGAGTCACTCGCCAAAGAGATTGACCGTGCGTTGGACACCCTGAGTCCCCGTGAGAAGAGCATCATCTGCATGTTTTTCGGAATCGGCGGACAGGAGAAGACGTTGGAAGAGATTGGCGACGAGTTCAATTTGACCCGTGAGCGTGTTCGTCAGATCAAGGAGAAAGCGATTCGTCGCCTCCGTGTAAGCTCACGGAGCAAGCTGCTAAAGACCTACCTTGGTTAACTGTTTATGGTATTCAGAATTAGAGGCTGTGCTTAGCGCAGCCTTTTTTATTAGTTTATCGAACAAATCATTCCATAGGACAAAGGCTATGAGGAAATCAGAATTATTCCAACATATTATTCAATATTTCGAGCGAGAGATGCCCGAGGTTGAGAGTGAGTTGGCATACGAAAATCCGTATCAATTGCTGGTAGCGGTGATTTTGTCCGCCCAGTGTACCGACAAGCGTGTGAACTTAGTGACCCCCGCTTTATTCTCCGCCTACCCCACCGCAGAAGCGTTGTCGAAGGCAAGCGAAGCGGAGGTATATGAATACATCAAGAGTGTGAGTTACCCCAACAGCAAGTCCAATCACCTTGTCGGTATGGCCAGGATGCTGGTGACGGATTATGGCGGTGAGGTCCCGAGCACGCTGGAAGAATTGGTGCGTCTTCCCGGCGTAGGGCGTAAGACCGCCAATGTGGTCCAGGCCGTGATATGGAAGAAAGCCGCCTTTGCCGTGGACACCCACATCTTCCGGGTAAGCCACCGTCTGGGCCTTGTGGACGACAAAGCCACTACTCCCTACGCCGTTGAGCGTGTTCTGACAAAATATTTTCCTGACGAACTGATACCGCGCGCCCATCACTGGCTACTTCTCCACGGCAGATACGTTTGTCAGTCGAGAAAGCCGAAATGCGATAAATGCGGTCTCAGCCAGTTTTGCAAGGAATGGAAGAATCGTCAAAAAGAAGAAGCATGAGCACCCAAAGCAGACGGATCCAAATGAAAACAGTGGCATCTGCTGATAGCAAACACGTACACAAGTATCGAAATAAAGAAAATCAACAGTGTTCATTTATAAATTTTCATAAATTTGTCAATTAAGATTCTTTCATGTTCATGATTTTTTGTACCTTTGCATAAAATTAGGCGAAAACAAAAATTACATCCGTATTTGATTCCGAAACGCCATCAAGAAGACACATTATTTCACCGAAAATAACAGAAAAAATTATGAAAATTAACGATTACAAGTTTGCCGGAAAGAAGGCAATCGTGCGCGTTGACTTCAACGTGCCACTGGACGAGAACGGTAAGATTACAGACGACACCCGCATCCGCGGCGCCATGCCGACATTGAAGAAGATCCTTGACGAAGGAGGTTCCCTGATTATCATGTCTCACATGGGCAAGCCGAAGGGCAAGGTAAACCCGAAGCTCTCCCTTTCTCAGATTGTAGACGCAGTATCAGAAAAGCTGGGTGTACCAGTTCAGTTTGCTCCGGACTGCGCCAAGGCAGCTGATCAGGCAGCAGCACTGAAGCCAGGCGAGGCCCTGCTTCTTGAGAACCTCCGCTACTATCCTGAGGAGGAAGGCAAACCAGTAGGCATCGACAAGGAAGCCCCTGGTTATGCAGATGCCAAGAAAGCGATGAAAGCCAGCCAGAAAGAGTTTGCCAAGACCTTGGCATCTTATGCAGACTGCTACGTGAACGATGCCTTCGGTACCGCTCACCGCGCCCACGCTTCCACAGCCGTAATCGCAGACTATTTTGACTCAGACAACAAGATGCTCGGTCTGCTGATGGAGAAGGAAGTCACAGCAGTTGACAACGTGCTTTCCAACATCAAGCGTCCGTTCGTAGCCATCATGGGTGGTTCCAAGGTTTCCTCAAAGATAGGCATCATCGAGAATCTTCTCGGCAAGGTAGACAAGCTGATTCTTTGCGGTGGTATGACCTATACCTTTGCCAAGGCCCACGGCGGCGAGATTGGCAACTCAATCGTAGAGCTTGACAAACTGGACGTAGCTCTTGGCGTAGAGGAGCTGGCAAAGAAGAATGGCGTAGAGCTCGTGCTGGGCACTGACTCTGTCATCGCAGACAACTTCTCCAACGACGCCAACCAGAAGGTATGTCCTTCTAACGCCATCCCTGAAGGATGGGAAGGTCTTGACGCAGGTCCTGAGACCCGTGAGAAGTTCAAGGCAGCCATCAAGGGTGCGAAGACAATCCTCTGGAACGGTCCTGCCGGTGTGTTCGAGTTCGACAACTTCACTGCAGGCAGCCGCGCTGTAGGCGAGGCAGTAGCCGAGGCAACAGCAGAAGGCGCATTCTCCCTCGTAGGTGGTGGTGACTCTGTTGCTTGTGTTCACAAGTTCGGTCTTGAGGACAAAGTGTCTTACATCTCCACAGGTGGTGGTGCTCTTCTCGAGGCCATCGAAGGCAAGATTCTCCCGGGCATCGCAGCCGTTCAGGGATAATATACCACTCATATATAAAGAAAAAGGACAACCATATTCCCATGGGAATGGGTTGTCTTTTTTTACACTAATCACCAACCATCCATATGAAAAAAACCGTTTGGTCTCTGTCGGCCGTGTTGCTCATTGCAGTTCTTTACTTTTGTTTCCGCGGCAGCGAAGAAAAAGTGGAGGCACCGGTCCCCGTTTACGACAGCACATACATAAAGATAGGAGTCATCCCGGCTTCAGAGAGTCTTCCGTTCCTGGTGGCGGAACAGACAGGCATATCCGACTCATTGGGCTTGAAGCTTCACGTAGAGCTGTTCGATGCCTCGATGGATGCCGACACAGCCTTCCAGAACGGTGTGATAGACGGTTTGATGAGCGACATGGTGAAACTCTCGGTGATGGAAGGCCGTGGTGACTCTGTCAGTGCGATTATGGGTGGTGAGATACACTTGTCACTGTTGACTACGCGCCAGTCGCGTATCACAGAGAGCAAAAACCTGAAAGAAAAGATAGTGGCGATCACCCGTAACTCAGTGGTCGACATGTATGCCGACAAATTGCTGGAGAGTGTGAAGCTGGAGAGCTATGAGATGAACAAGCCTCAGATTAACAGTCTCCCCATCCGTTACGGCATGCTATGCCAGAACGAATTAGACGGTGCTGTACTCCCCGACCCCTGGGCAAGCATGTCGAAGAAACAAGGTTGTCATCAACTTTCCTCCTCCACCGAAGTGACCGGTATGGAGAAAATGTTAGCTTTGGTATTCAGGGACTCAGTCATCAGCCGCCGCCATGCCGACCTGAAGAAGTTGGTTCTGGCCTACAACCAGTCAGTAGATTACATCAACCATCATCGCAAGACAGAAGCCAGGCAATTGCTTGGCATGCTCCATATAGAAAAAGAATATAATGACAGCGTCCTGGGCACCTGGTCCTTCGAGCATGCCATCCCAGCCTCAGAAGGTTCCCTGTCAACCGCCCGTGCCTGGAGCCGCGGTCGTAAACTATTAGGTCAGAAAACGAAGAGCGGCTTGATAGACAAGAGTTTTTTAGAATAAATCATCTATTAGAATGAAGGACATATAATAAAAGGAGGATCCAAAGCAATGAACATACCATTTAAGAGCAGAAACCTGCAAGAGATATTCACGAAACTGGAGCCGATGTTGTCGAAATCAGAGAATTACGAGCTTCATGACACCCTGAGCCAGATACGGACGACATACAGCATGATGTTGCAGTATATGGTGAAGGGAGTGGACGACCCGAATGCCGGTCAGATTTACCTGGACCTGGTTCGTCAGTGCTACAAGACCGGTTTCCGTGCACTACGTATGAACCATATCCAGCAACAGCCATCCGACAAGTATGTTCAGGCCTATAAGACAGCTTTCAACGGTCCGTCCTTTCAGACCATCCTAAGCAACTTGGAAACGAGCCGTTCCCGACTAAATGCCCTGAAGTCATCTCCTTCCGACCGGGAGAGCATCCAGCGACACGACCTGCTGGAAGCCAGCCAGGCTCACCAGAGCAACATGGTGAGTTTGTTCAACCAGGTATGGACCTCCGACAACTGGCACAGCCAAGACCACGAGAGTTCGCAGGCATTACTACGTTCGCAGGTACTGACCAGCTACGAGAAAAGTTTTTTTGTCAGCGCAGTATTGCTTTCACTTCTTGAGACCTTTGACGAGCGTAAGCTGATGAGCCTGTTCGACGGATATGAGTCAGCCGACTCCGAAACCCGTATGCGCTCCGCTGTCGGTATTGTGTTGGTCTTGCGGATGTACGACTCATGTATAGATTTATTTCCGAAGATTGTCTCCCGTTTGTCCCTGCTTTATGACGACAAACATTTTGTTGAAGACATCTATATGATTCTGATGCAGTTGCAGTACAGCAAGCTGACGGACAAGATCAGCGACAAGATGCAGAACGACATCATCCCCACCCTTCTGAACAGCGGTAAATTCCACAAGACCGACTACGGTATAGAAGAGATAGACGACTATCTGACCCAGAACGGCGAGAATCCGGAGTGGCACAAAGGTAGCCATGACGACGTAGCCCAGGAGAAAATCCATGAAATGGCAGAACTTCAGATGGAAGGAGCAGACGTACAGATGAGCACGTTCATCCACATGAAAAGCGGTCCGTTTTTTTCTCAGACCTGCAACTGGTTTCTCCCATTCTCGTTAGACCATCCGGACATGATAGGTATAGTTGACCGTCTTGGGCAGGACAGTCATATCACCAAAACCTTCATGAGCCTTCTGGACACGGCTCCTTTCTGCAACAGTGACCGTTACTCATTCTCCTTTATGATAGACAGGATAGGCACAGCCGGCCGTCAGATGGTTGACAAGAATCTGAGCAAGCAGATGTCCGACAACGATTTGAAAGAACAGATCAAGGAGTTGAGCAACTCAGCTCCGAAAGACAGCGAACACAGCCGTTATTTCATCCATGACCTGTACCGCTTCTTCATCGTCTACCCATTCCGTCAGCAGTTTCCGAATCCATTCGCCAAAGATGCCGTCTCTTTCACTCCCCTTTCCTTCCACACGATGAAGCCTTTGCTTCAGGACCATGCCCAACTGCTATCGCTAGGCGAATTCTTCATGCGCAAAGAGCTTTATGCAGACGCGATTCAATTATTTTACGCATTGAATCCCAAAGAGATTGAGGATCATGACTCCATATGGCAGAAAATCGGTTTCTGCCAGCAAAAATCGGGTGACTATGAAGGTGCCCTAAGCAGCTATACAACCGCCTACTCCCTGAATCCGGAGTCCCGCTGGACACTGAAGCACCTTGCTTCCGTATCCTATCACGAGCAAAAATACTCCGACGCTGAGGTCTACTATGACTTGCTACTGAACGAAGACGGCGACAATCTGGGCTATCTTCGTCGCAAGGCCGACTGTCAGATTCAGGACGGTCGTTACTCCGATGCCATCCCCTTGCTATACAAGCTGAACTATCTGGACGAAGAATCCTCCGAGGTTAAGGAGGAACTGGCTTATTGCCTTCTGATGACCGGCAAGAAGGACAAATCCAAAGAGCTCTATGAGCAATTGCTGTCCGAGCATCCGGAAAAGGCTCAGTATAACCTGAACTTAGGCAACATCTATTACCTGGCCGGAGAGTTGGAGACAGCTTACACCCTTTACAGCACCGCCTATAACGAGATGGAGGGCGAAGATGACTGGAAAAAACAATTCAAACGGATGTTTGTAGCAGCCGCCAAGCGCTTGAAGCCCTTAGGAATCGATGTCCATAAGTTTCAGATGATGTATGACGCCGTAGTCATCATGAATCCCAAACCTTGATTAAATCCAAACAGAGAGCCCCAGTGAAACCAGCCTCTGGCACAAGAATCATTACAAAATCCAGATGGAAAATTCGATATTGCCGATACAGAAATTATATGGTCTTCTCACTCAGGAATACGAGAGCGAGAAGGAGGAATACAAAGTCCAGACAGAGAAGATGAGCGTAGGCCGTAAGGTGAAACGCGGTATCTGCTGGTATCCGTTGGAAGTAGGCAGAAGCTATTATAACTCACTGAATCAGCTGGTGGTAGAAGTAAGCCAGCGCGAGCCACAAGACATCGACCATCATTTCGAGTACGGCAAACCCGTAGTGTTTTTCACGAGCGACCAGGAGGAATCCGCATCAGAGAAACAGCGGTTAAAATATTTTCCCCATCCATGCACGATATCCTACGTAGACGGCGACCGCATGGTAGTGGTGGTTCCTTCCACCCAATATGTTCTGGACCTTCAACGAGCAGAGCATTTGGGAGTGCAGCTGTATTTTGATGAGACAAGCTACCGTACGATGTTCCATGCCCTGAACGATGTGTTGAAGGCAAAGAACAACCGTCTGTCAGAGCTTCGTGACATCTTTTCCGGCCAGCTTTCCCCCGGCCGTTTCACCTTCGGTGCTCAGCGGTTTCCCTGGCTGAACTCCACACAGGAACATGCTGTGAATGAGGTGTTGGTGTCAAAGGATGTTTCCATCGTTCATGGTCCTCCTGGAACAGGCAAGACCACAACGCTAGTAGAAGCCATCTATGAGACATTGAAACGAGAGACCCAGGTGATGGTATGCGCCCAGAGCAACATGGCAGTGGACTGGATCAGCGAGAAACTGACCGACCATGGAATTCCCGTTCTTCGAATCGGTAATCCGACTCGAGTGAACGACAAGATGTTATCGTTCACCTACGAGCGCAAGTTTGAGTCCCACCCCGACTATCCCGACTTATGGAGCATCCGCAAGGCCATCCGCGAATTGAGGGAGCATAAAAAGAAAGGCGAGTCCATCCATCAGAAGATAGCCCGTCTTCGTGACCGTGCCAACGAGCTGGAGATGCGCATCAACGGCAGTCTCTTTGACGAGGCCCGCGTGATAGCCTGCACGTTGGTAGGCAGTTCGAGCAAGTTGCTCGTAGGCAAGAAATTCTCGACCCTGTTCATAGATGAAGCTGCTCAAGCCCTGGAGCCCGCGTGCTGGATAGCCATCCGCCGTTGTCACCGGCTGGTTTTGGCCGGCGACCACCAGCAGCTGCCTCCCACCATCAAATGCTATGAAGCTCAGCTAGGCGGTCTAGGCAGGACCCTGATGGAGAGGATTGTGGAGAATGTTCCCTCTTGCGTGACCTTGCTGAAAGTGCAATACCGTATGAACGAGCAGATTATGCGGTTTTCATCCAACTGGTTCTACAAAGGAGAGGTAGAGGCCGACCAGAGTGTGAAGAACCGTTCCATTCTGGATTATGACACACCGATGATGTGGATAGACACCTCAGAGTTGTCCATATCCGGTTCAGATGACGACAGTGGTGGAGAAGAATTGCCCGATTATAAAGAGTCGTTCGTAGGTTCGAGTTACGGGCGTATCAACAAAGCCGAAGCAGAACTCACCCTTCAGACGCTGACAGACTATATCAACAAAATCGGTAAGCTCCGGTTTCTGGATGAGCGTCTGGACGTCGGTGTGATCAGTCCGTATAAAGTCCAGACACAATATTTGCGTAGCCTGATCCGCAAGCGTGCAGAATTCAAGCCCTTCCGCAACATGATTTCCGTGAATACGGTTGACGGTTTTCAGGGTCAGGAGCGAGACATCATCCTGATATCGCTAGTGAGGAGCAATGACCAGGGCAACATTGGTTTTCTGAATGACCTGAGGAGGATGAACGTGGCGATGACTCGTGCCCGCATGAAGTTGATTATCATCGGCGATGCCAGCACCCTCTGCCACCACCCGTTCTACCGTAGGCTGAAAGCCTATATCGACATGCTATAAGAGTTTGAAGAATCGCAAATAATCAGTCAGCAAAATAAGCTGCCCACTCCACGAGGTCCTTTCTGACAAAACCAACCGTTCCCTTGATACGGATTTTATACCATCCGTTAATTTTCCCGAGACAGTCGAAAGCACAGTCCGGATAGTCCTTTTCACCGTCAGCCTCAGTGATTTTCGTGACCACAGCGGTATTGACAGACGGACCTTTCCTGACATTGATATTACCTTTGACCCCAGGCCGTCTCACGACAAATCCCTTACCTTTTTCCGGTGTCCAGATTTCAACACGGTATCCCTTCTTCGGCACTTCCTCCTCCCAGTCAACGGGATTGGCGATATAGGTTGTAGCAGTCTGCCTGACATATCTTCCAACCAGCATGCCTTCGTTCGAAACCACCACTTTCATGCTGTTCTGGGCAAATGAGGAGGCTGCAAGTAGAAATGCCACAAAAAAAGAAAAAAGTTTACTCATAGAAAAAAGAATTAAAAATTAGCGATTCTTGCAATATATTTCCCGATGATATCAAACTCAATATTCACCTTAGTCCCGACTTCTATTGACTGGAAGTTGGTATTTTCAAAGGTATAAGGAATGATATTAACTTGGAAAGTGTTATCCGTTGGGTTACAAACGGTGAGACTGACCCCGTTGACCGTAACAGAGCCTTTGTCAACCGTGATATAGCCTCTCTTTGCCATTTCCCTGTCGCAATCATACTGGAAGGTGAAAGTGTAACTTCCCTGTTGGTCTTCCTTGGCCGTGCAGACCGCAGTCTGGTCGACATGTCCCTGAACAATATGTCCGTCAAGTCGGCCATTCATCATCATGGAGCGCTCCACATTCACTTTATCTCCAACTTTCAGGTCCCCCAGATTGGAGCGGTCGAGTGTTTCCTTCATGGCCGTGACGACATATGTGCCGTTCTCAATGCTGACGACCGTGAGACAGACACCATTATGCGCCACACTTTGGTCAATTTTCAGCTCATCCACAAAAGAGCATTTCAACGTGAAATCCACGTTTTCTCTATCTTTCTTTATAGCAACGACAGTTGCGAATTCTTCGACAATACCACTAAACATAAAATCAGAAAATTAAAAAGTTATACAATCAAATTAAGGATGCGGCCAGAGGAAAAAATCCTGCAGGTCCGTAAACATATGGAAAAGTAGTCCGATGCCAATAGGTCTTAGCCACCATGGCCAATTGATTTTTTCGTAAGGGATAATGCACAAAATAGCATAAAGAGCGATAGCAGGATAAGAATGCAGAGGATGAAATCCAATGCTGAGCCGATGGGGATGGAAAACTGGATCCGCCAGCAGGTGGTCTAGGTCGACGAGCATGGTAGCCAGCATGATAAGGAATACTTTCCATCTTCTTCCCTTTCTGAAAAAGAGCGAAAAAAAGGCAGGAACAATAAGATGTAAGCCAAAATGGACAAGCAATCTGAGCATGAACTATATATTTTTTCCAAAGTTAGTAAAAAAAAATGAATTTTCAGCTACAAAGAAAGGATTTTTATATTTGAGATTATCTGGTTTGGCAGAGAGGCCAGGCTTTTATATAAAAGATCTAGATAATCTAGAAGGAAAACTAGGAATACTAGGTGAACTAGGGAAACTAGGAATACTAGGGAAACTAGGAATACTAGGAAAACTAGAAAAACTAGCTCCCCCCCTATAACGCAGAAAAGCATCCCTTTGGTGGGATGCTTTCTGTTTTGGGAAAAAAGGCGGCGACCTACTCTCCCGCATTGCGGTGCAGTACCATCGGCGCGCGCGGGCTTAACTTCTCTGTTCGGGATGGGAAGAGGTGGGACCCCGCGGCTATAGCCACCTGATTAT
>FLNV01000250.1_pt1 | contig 19667 bp, 15 predicted proteins | sample 1140351 | NCBI WGS metagenome assembly FLNV01 (sample SAMEA3878207, study PRJEB12797) | bioreactor metagenome | biome: Moose rumen | place: Sweden | collected 2011-10 | reverse complement strand
CCTTGTCGCTCTTGTTCAATCCGTAAGCCAAAGCTGCGGCAGTAGGCTCGTTGACGATACGCTTGACATCAAGACCAGCAATCATACCGGCCTCCTTTGTAGCCTGACGCTGAGAGTCAGAGAAATAAGCAGGCACAGTGATGACAGCCTCGGTCACTTCCTGTCCAAGATAATCCTCAGCAGTCTTTTTCATCTTCTGAAGAATCATGGCGCTGATTTCCTGTGGTGTGTAGAGACGGCCGTCGATTTCGACACGTGCCGTGTTGTTGTCGCCCTTTTTAACGACGTAAGGAACTCTGGAGATTTCCTGCTGTACTGCATCGTAACTTTCTCCCATGAAACGTTTGATAGAGAAGACAGTACGCTTCGGGTTCGTGATAGCCTGACGCTTGGCAGGGTCGCCCACCTTACGTTCACCACCGTCGACGAACCCCACAACAGAAGGAGTCGTACGTTTTCCCTCACTATTAGCGATGACAACCGGTTCGTTGCCCTCGAAAACGGATACGCAGCTGTTGGTCGTACCCAAGTCAATTCCAATAATCTTTCCCATAATAATATTTGTTTTTTTAGTTATTACATATTTTTATAAATTTGGCCCCTGATCCTCCGTTTTCCGAAATATTCGGAAAGTCTTCAGACTGAGAGTCCACCAAAAAGGTTGCAAAAAGTATGCCAATCAGAAAAGTCAAAAATCATGACAAGCGAATCTGCCACAATGTCAGACAAGCCATAGTCAGACAAGCGAAGCAAATATTATATATAGAAGAAAATAGAGTGGTTACTTTGAGGATGGAGATTAAATGAAGATAAGAAAATCATGCGGACAGTAACCACTCAACACCGAGGATGCTTGTGGGGTAATGAAAGTGGATGCCAGACTGGAGGTTGTGTGGGGTGGTCTAAAGTAGACAAAAATAGTATGTCTGTACAGCCGCCATCTGCTCCTTGATGTCGATCTACCGTTCGTTGGTCGTCTTTTGGAAGTTGTTGAGCGCGTTGATGTAGCTCAGCTTGACGTTCTGTTTCTTTTTGTTTATTGTTGCGGATGTTTAATTATAACACGAATGTCCATGAATGACCACGAATATTCATGAATTATATATATAATGGACATAAATTATTCTTAGCAAGACTAAAATAACAAAAAGGAGGAAAAAATTATAAAAAGACAAAAAAGCAATGCTGATGATTCTTAAAACAGGAAAAAGATTACCTGTCGGTAATGGAAAAAGGAGAAAAAAAAAGTTAGTCTGTGTATCAAGATGTTACATAAGTATTATATAGAAGGAGAAGATAGTTATTTTATGAAGACGGGAAGATGAGAAGGCAGAAAAACGACAAAAGACACAGGCACGACAATGATGTAGTTTTGGGTGAGTTGTAATCTGACCAATGTGATTTATGGCAGGGAGGTGATTTGGAGAAAAAACGCAGCAGACAATGAATATGCGTCTTATCTGTTATAAAACAGTGAGATATATTGTTCAGAAAGTTGATTATGGTTCAAACTTTTTTACATGCTTTCTTTGTACTTTGTGCTTTTTTTAGTAATTTTGCAGTCAAATAAAAGCAATTAAAATCATTGGTAAGAATGCGGTGTCCCACAACCTTCGGAAAGTAGGACGCCTTAATGTGTTGAAGCAACACATACGCATTGTCAAAAGTAAGACGTATGAAACAAATTATTCAGGACTTGAAGAGTGGCGCGACGCTTCTGGAGGAAGTTCCGGTTCCACAGGTGAAGAGCGGTGCCATTCTGATAAAGACCAGTCGGACGTTAGTGTCATTAGGCACGGAGCGTATGCTGGTAGAGTTCGGGAAGGCCAATTTCATCTCCAAAGCACGTCAGCAGCCAGACAAGGTGAAGCAGGTGCTGGACAAGATACACACAGACGGTCTTCGTCCGACGATAAACGCAGTATTCAACAAGCTAGGTCAGCCCATGCCTCTAGGTTACTGCAACGTAGGCAAGGTAGTGGCAGTAGGCCGCGGTGTAACCGAGTTCTCGATAGGCGACCGAGTCGCCTCGAATGGTCCACATGCCGAATACGTATGTATCCCCCAGAACCTGGCAGCAAAGGTTCCAGATAACGTGAGCGACGATGAAGCCGCTTTCACAGTGATTGGTTCGATAGGTCTTCAAGGCATCCGCAACCTGAATCCCCAGTTGGGAGAGACGATTGTAGTGACGGGTCTTGGGTTGGTAGGTCTGGTGACCGCCCAGTTGCTGAAAGCCAACGGCTGCAATGTGATCGGCCTGGACTTCGACCAGCAGAAAGTAGACCTGGCCCAGCAGAAAGGGATACTGGCCCTGAATCCAGGAACGGGCGTAGATCCGGTCGGGTTTGTAGAGGAGCAGACCAACGGCGTAGGTGCCGACGGTGTGATTATCACCGCTTCTGCCAAAACCGACGAAGTGATCCACCAGGCCTGCGAGATGTCGCGTAAACGTGGCCGCATCATCCTTGTCGGGGTAGTAGGCATGAACATGCGGCGGGACGACTTCTACAAGAAAGAGCTGACATTCCAGGTGAGCTGCTCCTATGGTGCAGGCCGTTATGACGAAGAATACGAACAGAAAGGTCACGACTACCCCCTGCCCTACGTCCGGTGGACAGAGAAGCGCAACTTCCAGACGATTCTGAACGCCATCAGCAACGGTGGTCTTGACGTGAAGTCTCTCATCACTGAGGTAGTGGACCTGAAAGACTACGAGCAGATATACGGTGACATGCGCAAGCGAGGGTCAATCGCCTCGATCATCAAATATCCTGAGAGCGTTGAGCGCAACACAGTGGTGAAGGTGGCTGACAAGTCCTTCTCCGCCGGTCAAGGCAAGATAGGGATTATCGGCGCCGGCAACTATACGTCGAGTACCGTAGTTCCCTGCCTGAACAAAGCCAACGCCCCGATTAAATATATCGCCAGTGCCGGCGGCTTGAACGCAAAGGTTCTGGCCAAGAAAGCCGGAGCAGAGCTAGCCACCTCGGACTACCACGAGATTTTGGAGGACGACGAGGTAGGCATGGTTATCGTGACAACCCGTCATAATCTTCACGCAAAGATGGTGACAGAAGCTTTGCAGGCGAAGAAAAGCGTGTTCGTAGAGAAGCCGCTATGCCTGAACGAAGAGGAACTGGACGAGATTATCCAAGCTTACCATTCGGCAGGCTCCGGAGTGACACTGACCGTAGGCTTCAACCGTCGTTTCTCCCCCTTCGCCCAGAAGCTGAAATCGATGGTGGGCGACGGTCCGAAGAATATCATCGCCACGATGAACGCCGGTTTCATTCCACCAGAGATGTGGGTACACGACCTGGAAGTAGGTGGTGGCCGTATCATCGGCGAAGCCTGTCACTTCATCGACCTGTGCTCCTACCTAGCCGGCAGCAGAGTGAAATCCGTATGCATGAACGCCATGGGAGAGAATCCCGAAGAGAACACGGACAACGCCACACTGTTGCTTCAATACGAAAATGGTACGAACGCCGTGATCAACTATTTCTCCAACGGTTCCAAGTCCTACCAGAAAGAACGCGTGGAGGTATTCTCCCAGGAGCGCGTATTCATCCTTGACAACTGGCGGAAGCTGACAGGATACGGTTCGAAAGGCTTCTCCAAGAAGTCCGGTTCGATGGACAAAGGTCAGGAGACAGAGTTCGGCCTGCTGACCGAACGCATGAAGACCGGCGGCGAGTCGTTGATTCCGTTTGAGAGCCTCGTGAACACGACCCGTGCGACTTTTGCCGCCATTCGCTCTTTGAAAGAAAACCAATGGATAGAAGTGGAGTGATATGGAGTTGAAGAAAATCATCCATACGCTCCGCCACTTGAAAGCGAGCCAGATAGTGCACCAGGTGAAAGACCGTCTTTACACCCCCCGCCTTCAGATGCTGTCAAGCCCTAAAGTTGAGAAAACACCCATCCTCGCAGAACCATTGAGCAAACCGAGATGCTACGAGGGGAACGGCTGGTTCACCTTTATCAACCTCCGTGACCAGTTCACTGGCTGGGAGGACCGTCGCAACGGCAATCTCTGGGCCTTCAACCTCAACTACATGGACTGGCTGAACCAGGACGGTCTGCCGTCTTCAGATGCAACAGAATGGACAGACCGCTATATAGCCGGGATGCAAGACAATGTGACAGGCAATGACCCCTACCCGACCGCATTACGATGCATGAACTGGATGCGCTTGTTCAGCTTGCATCCAGAAATAAAGAAAGCCGGATGGGACGATGCGTTGTACAGCCAGTGCCGCCTCTTGGAGAAACGCCTTGAGTACAAGCTTCTGGCTAACCACTTGCTTGAAGAGCTGTTCGCATTGTTCCAGGCCGCCATCTATTTCAGAGACGAGCGGCTTTACGCAACAGCCTCCAAGGGGCTTTCCAGAGAGTTGGACGAGCAGCTACTGAGCGACGGCGCCCATTACGAGCAGTCCCCGATGTACCACTGCATCCTTCTTGACCGTCTGCTCGACTGCTACAATTACGGCATTCACAATCCAGTGTTTGCCGGTCAGTCTGCCTTCGTGTCAATGCTCGAGAAAAAAGCCCGGTTGATGCTTGGCCATCTGTCGTCCATCACATATCGAGACGGAAGCATTCCTCTGATGAACGACGGCGCCTACCATATCGGTCCGTCCTCAGCCGAGCTGTTCGCCTATGCCCGACGTCTTGGCATAGCCGACTGGCCTCAGTTGCACCTAGGTGCCAGCGGTTTCCGCAAATTGGACAACAGCCGCATGGAGCTTATAGCAACCGTAGGTGCCATCACTGCGACCTACCAGCCCGGTCACAGCCATGCAGACTTTTTGTCCTACGAGCTGAGGATAGACGGGAGACCCTTCATCGTCGACACCGGCACGTCAACCTACGACAAAGGTCCGCGCCGCAACTATGAGCGTAGCACCCGCGCCCACAACACAGTGACCGTTGACGGCCAGGACAGCTGCGAAGTATGGAGCGGTTTCCGCGTAGGCAGGCGTCCGCATGTTGAGATTACGCAGGACACCCCCAGCGAGCTGTGCGCCTTTCACGACGGATTCGGCAAGAGCCATAAGCACAGTCGCCGCTTTATCCTGTCTCCAGGCATGCTGACCGTAGAAGACAGCCTGGGCGGCACATCTCCCGGCGTCAGCCACATCCACTTCTCAGAAGGTACGGAAGTGAACATCATTGACGGCAACACCATCGACACCACGTATGCCGTCCTCCACCTTGAGGGCGCATCGGAGGTCCACCTGAAAAGAGAGACTTACTCAACAGAGTACAATATCAACAAACAATGTCAGGTGGCGGAGGTGGAATTCATCCAGTCACTGACATACATCATCGAACTGAAATGAAAATATTATTCCTCACAGATAATTTTCCCCCCGAGGTGAACGCTCCCGCCTCCCGTACCTACGAACACTGCAAAGAGTGGGTGAAAAAAGGAGCTGAAGTGACAGTAATCACATGCGTGCCAAACTTTCCGAAAGGCAAGGTCTACGACGGCTACAAGAACAAACTATACCAGAAAGAAGAAATGGACGGCATCAAGGTAATCCGCGTGTGGAGCTACATGGTTGAGAACAAAGGTTTCCTGAAACGTACGCTGGACTACATCAGCTATTCAGTGACCTCCTTCCTAGCCGGTCTGTTCGTGAAGACAGACATCATCATCGCCACCTCTCCCCATTTCTTCACGGCCCTGTCGGGCAAGACCCTTCGCTTCTGGAAACGTCGTCCCTGGATCATGGAAGTCCGTGACCTATGGCCAGAGGAGATCAAGACGGCAGGCGTGATGAAAGACAACTGGATTATCCGATTCTTCGAATGGAAGGAGAAGCGCTGCTACGTGAAGGCAAAGCGTATCGTGGTAGTGACGGACTCCTACAAGAAATACATAGCCGCAAAGGGAATCCCCGAGGACAAGATCTTTGTGATCAAAAACGGCGTGAGCCGTGAGCTGTTCTCTCCGATGGCCAAAGACCAGTCACTGATCCGTCAGTTAGGTCTTGACGGGAAGCAGATTATCGGCTATATCGGGACGATGGGCCTGAACCAGCAGCTGGACTTCATCGTGCGCTGCGCAAAGAACCACGAGGGAAAGGACAACTACCACTTCCTGTTCATCGGTGAAGGCGCCGAGAAGCAGAAGCTGCTTGACATGAAGGAAGAGCTGGGTTTGAGCAATGTGACGATCCTGGACGCAGTATCGAAGTCAGAAGTGAAGCGTTATATCAGCATCCTTGACGTATGCCTGATCAACCTGAAGAACAACCCATCGAACCTGAAGGTGATTCCGTCGAAGATATTCGAGAACGCCGGAATGGGGATACCGATATTTATGGGCGTGAAAGGCGAGGCCCAGGAGATAGTAGAGTCACATCATGCCGGTCTGACCTTCGAGCCCGACAACGAAGCCGACTTCAACGCCAAGCTATCACAGCTGACCGAACCATCCTATTACTCCGCCTGCAAAGAAGGCTGTCTGAAACTCGCCGAGGACTATGACCGTAAGAAGCTGGCAGACAGGATGTATGAAGTAATAGAAGGCGCATTGAAAAAATCGTAAACAGAAATAAAAGCAATACATATATATATAAAGTGTCATTATGAAAGCATGTTTTATGGGGCTAGGCTATATCGGCCTGCCGACAGCAATTATCGCCGCCAAGCACGGCGTAGAGATTACGGGTGTTGACATCAACCCGAAAGTAGTTGAGATGACGAACCAGGGTAAGCTCCACATCATCGAGCCCGGCATGGAGGAGATGCTTCAGGAAGTGGTGAAAGAAGGCAAGCTTCATGCCTCAACGACTCCGGAGGTAAGCGACGCCTACTTCATGGTTGTCCCGACACCCTTCAAGGGAGACCACGAGCCAGACATCTCGTATGTGGAAGCAGCCACCCGGGCAGTGATCCCTTACTTGAAAGAAGGAGACCTTTACGTGATAGAGTCGACCTCTCCCGTAGGAACGACAGACAAGATGTCGTCTTTGATTTTCAGTGAGCGTCCCGAGCTGAAAGGCAAGCTATACATCGCCTACTGTCCAGAGCGCGTCCTTCCCGGCAACGTCATTTACGAGTTGGTACACAACGACCGCGTGATAGGCGGCATGGACGATGCATCAACCAAGAAAGCGCAGGAATTCTATGGTCAGTTTGTTCAAGGCACCCTCCACGCAACGAACTGCAAGACGGCCGAGATGTGTAAGCTGACGGAGAACTCGAGCCGTGACTCGCAGATTGCGTTTGCCAACGAGCTGAGCATCATCTGCGACAAAGCCGGCATCAACGTATGGGAGTTGATCCGCCTGGCCAACAAGCATCCCCGCGTGAACATCCTCCAGCCCGGTTGCGGCGTAGGCGGTCACTGCATCGCAGTAGACCCCTACTTCATCTCGAGCGAATTCCCGGCAGAGTCAAAGATGATTTCCACCGCCCGTGAGGTGAACAACTACAAGGCCTTCTGGTGTGCAGAGAAAGTACAGAACGCAATGCTTCGTTTTGAATTGGAGCAGAAGCGCAAGCCAGTGATTGCGATGATGGGTCTGGCCTTCAAGCCCAACATAGACGACCTCCGCGAAAGTCCTGCGAAGTATATCACGACGAAGGTGATGCAGAGCTGCAACAACGCAGACATCCTAGTGGTAGAGCCCAACATAGCCTCTCACAACGTGTTCAAACTGACAGACTACAAGGAAGCTTACGAGAAAGCCGACATTGTGGTATTCCTGACCGCCCACGACCCGTTCAAGACCCTGCCCTACAGAGACGACAAGGTGATCTTGGACTTCTGCGGCATCTTCAAGAAATAACCATCAAACGGGGGAGCTGACGCGGGCCTCATCCCCGTCCAATGATCTCCGGACGAGGTCCGGTTCCGTCATCTCCCCTGTTTCTTCCAATAAATCACGAAGACTTTTACACAAACATCCCTCAAAAAAACAGAAAAGGCATGAAAACTTATGGATTAATCGGTCACCCGCTGGGTCATTCGTTCTCAAAAGGATTCTTCACGGACAAATTCGAGAACGAAGAGATAGATGCCGAATACAAGAATTTTGACATCGCATCGATAGAAGAAGTACTAGACGTCATCGCATCGACCCCCACATTGGCGGGTTTCAATGTGACAATTCCCTACAAGGAGAAAATCATGCCTTACCTGGACGAGGTAAGCAAGGAGGCCCGTGCCGTAGGTGCCGTGAACGTGGTGCGACTGGAACGGGACGGCACCCACTTGTCGCTGAAAGGCTTCAATTCCGACATCATCGGATTCCGCGAGTCCATCAGCCCCCTTCTTCGTCCCCACCACAAGAAAGCTCTGATCTTGGGAACAGGCGGCGCCTCGAAGGCAGTGCGCTACGTATTGGAGCAGAAAGGCCTGGAGACGGTGTTTGTAAGCCGCTACACCCGTCCCGGCACCGTCTCATACCAGGATTTAGACTCCGATGCCGTAAAAGAATACGAAGTGATCGTGAACTGCACGCCCGTAGGGATGTATCCGAACGAAAATGAATGCCCAATGTTGCCTTACGAGCATCTTGACAACAATAATTTGCTATATGATCTCGTTTATAATCCAGGGACGACCCTCTTCATGAAACGCGGAAAGTCCCAGGGTGCGACAGTAAAGAACGGTTTGGAGATGCTTTTGCTCCAGGCTATCGCCTCATGGGATATATGGAATAGTTGAGAGTTAAGAGTTTAGGGTTTAGGGTTTAGCGTTGATAGTTAAGAGTTTAGGGCTTAGAGATAAGAGATGAGAGTTGATTGACGAGAGATGAGCGTTTTGAGAAGTGAAACACGAGCAAGGTTACAAAGAGTAAAAACAAACGATATATGAAAAGAATTTGTACATATCTGTTATTTTTGTTGTTAAGTATCAGCAGTTTCGCCGGGACCTATTCCCCCCAGACGATCCCGCTGGATCAAGTGCGTGCAAACACGACCCGAGTGGTAAACCCGGACGGAATCCTATCGTCAGAGACATGCGATTCCATAGACTCATACCTGCTGAGCCTGGACTCGATTCAGGCCTATGGCGTAGTAGCTGTGTGTGAGCATTTTGAAGGGGACGACCCATACGAATTTGCCATAGGTCTTGGCCGTGAGTTGGAGATTGGTGGCAAGAAAAGCCAGGGCTTCGTGATAGCGCTAGCCACAGAAGACCGCAGCTACTGGATCAGCACCGGTGAGGGTATGGACAAGTTCGTGACCGATGCCATCTGCGGTCGTATAGAGCGCCAATATATGGTGCCCTACCTGAAGCAGGGAGACTGGAACAACGCGATGCTGAACACAACGAAGGCCTTCCACGGCTACATCACCGGCAACGCCGAATACGTAGAAGAGCTGAGTCAGGGCAGCGACAGCAGCGAGGACGACGGTGGTGGCCTTGGCTGGATGTTCATGGGCGGTGTAGCCTCGCTCGTTGGTTTCGGGATATATTCGAAGCGTAAGGAACGTACCTGTCCCCACTGCAAGAAAGTGGCTTTGGAGCTGGTATCCAAGGAGCGTAGAGCGATGACGGGCCACAAATACCGAATCAAGATGACCTACAAGTGCAAGAACTGCAGCGAGATAGTATATAAAGACCAAGTGATAGACAACACACCGAGCAGCGGCGGAACGATAGGCGGAGCCATAGGCGGCTCCATCTTCGGTGGCGGTAGCGGCGGCAGCGGTGGCGGCTTCGGTGGTCTTGGCGGAGGCTCGTTTGGCGGCGGTGGTGCCGGTGGCAGATTCTAGCACACATCAAAGAGGAGAAAAAAGAAATAGTTATAAACTAAAATTATTAACAATTAATTTACATTATTATGAAAAAGTCAACAATGATTTTATTGGCAGTTGTAGCAGTCCTGGCCATATGGGCAATATCGAGCTACAACGGCATGGTTAAAGAAGATGAGACCGTAGGCAATGCATGGGGTAATGTTCAGTCGGCTTATCAGCGCCGTGCCGACCTGATTCCGAACTTGGTGAACGTGGTGAAAGGCTATGCAGAACATGAGAAAGGCACCCTGGAGGGCGTGATAGAGGCAAGAGCGAAAGCCACTCAGATAAACATCAACGTGGAGGACCTCACAGAAGAGAACATGGCCAAGCTGAATGCAGCCCAAGGTGAACTCTCGAGTGCGTTGAACAAGTTGATGGCAGTAGCAGAAGCTTATCCAGACTTGAAAGCAAACGAGAACTTCAAGGATCTTCAAGTTCAGCTGGAAGGCACAGAAAACCGCATCAACGAGGTACGAAATAAATACAACGAAACCGTCAAGAGCTACAACATGAAGGTACGTAAGTTCCCTGGCAACATAGTCGCCAACATCTTCGGTTTCTCCCCCAAGCCAATGTTCCAGGCCGACGAGGCCGCCCAGAAGGCACCGGAAGTAAAATTCTGATAAAATACTACAGATCAGCCGTTTATACCAAAGAGAAAGGCTATGAGCAAAAATATGAACAACAGACAGCGCACTCAATCCTGAATGCGCTGTCTGTTATTAATTTGAATAGCTTCCCATAAATAAAACAAATGCACCTGTCTTATCTATGGTCTATATGAATGCTACTCATCTCCAAGCTTTCACAACACACCCAGCACAGAATCCTCAAACCGTCTAACCTCATCTACTTTAGACTGAAAGTTTATATTCATATTTTTAAATGCTTTGATATATATAATATTTTTTGTAACTTTGCTTTCGAAATAACAAAATCAGAAAAACCAAGAAACAGTTACCTCGCGGAAAATTTCAGAAAACGATGCTAAGAATAGTGGTAAGCGCACAGGAGGCGCAACAGATAAAAGATATGCTCCAAGAGAGCAAGAACGTGGTGATCACATGCCATACGGGACCTGACGGCGACGCCATCGGCTCTTCGCTGGCGCTGTACGAGTACCTGAAAAGGAAAGGAAAGCAGGTGCAGGTGATCGTACCGAACTATTTCCCGGACTTCCTCAAGTGGATGAACGACGCGGACAAAATCATACAATACGACCGGCGGCGGGCTCTGTCGAAGTCCTACTTCCAGCAGGCGGACCTTGTGGTGGCACTGGACTACAACTCCATAAAACGGATTGACGAACTGCAGCTTCCCATGAGCCACTGCAAATGCAAGATGCTGATGATCGACCACCATGAGGACCCGGAGAAGTTTTGCACGGTACAGCTCTCACGTCCGGAGATGAGCAGCACTTGCGAGCTGCTGTACCGGCTTCTGGTGGCGATGGGCGAGGAGAAACAAATCAACCTCCACTGCGCTGAGGACCTGTATGCGGGGATGTGTACCGACACGGGACGCTTCACATACAACTCGAACGACCCTGAAATCTACGAGATCATTGCGGGACTGATGCGAAAAGGCATAGACAAGGACATGATCGTGAGGAACCTGTATAACCAGTATTCGGAAGGACGCTACCGATTGCTCGGACATATTCTGCTGAACAAGATGGAGCTCTACCCGGACTTGCACGCGTCGATTTTCTCCGTAACCCGCGAGGAGCTGAAGCAGTTCAAGTACAACAAGGGGGATGCGGAGGGATTCGTCAACATACCCTTGGAAATCAAAGGCATGAAACTCAGCATCTCACTACGTGAGGACACAGAGAAAGACCGTATATTCGCCTCCATCCGCAGCTACGACGACTTCTCGGCACAGGAAATGGCGGAGCGTTTCTTCAACGGCGGAGGACATTTCCACGCAGCGGGCGGCACCCTCTACTGCTCGATGGAGGAGGCGCTGCAGACGGCAAGACAGGCGCTGGAGGCTTACAAGGAAGAGCTGCAGGGAGTGAAAAGAGAATAGTATGTACGATTTACAATTTACTGTTTACTATTTATTTTAAGATTTTGGCATTTGACATTTTCGCCAAGCGGACGGGAATGAAATGAAGGATTGGACATGCGAATGGTTTTAAGAACGATAATCTGACGGAAAAATGGCTGGGATATATGTTCACATACCGTTTTGTGAATCGCGATGCCTGTATTGCGATTTTTTCTCGACCACGGAAGTTGAGAAACGGGAGCAGTATGCCGACGCACTACTGAAGGAGACGGAGGACCGGAGAGACGAGCTGAAGGTAGAGACGGTCGGGACGGTCTATGTGGGCGGAGGCACTCCCTCTCAGCTGAGGACCGACACGCTGCGACGGATTTTCGAAGGGATATATGCATGGTATGACGTGGAGGAAAAGGCCGAGGTGACGGTGGAATGCAACCCGGAGGATGTGACACCGGTGTTTGCCGAGGGGCTAAGGACGTTACCGGTCAACCGCGTGAGCATGGGTGTCCAGACATTTGACGACAACCGCCTGCGTTTCATCCGACGCAGACACACGAGCCAAAAGTCAGTGGAGGCCGTGAACCTGCTGAAAGCGAACGGATTTCAGAATATCAGCATCGACCTAATGTTTGGATTCCCCGGAGAGAAACTAGAGGAATGGGAACACGACATAGACCGGGCACTGGAACTGGACGTGCCGCATGTGTCGGCCTACTCTCTCATGTATGAGGAAGGGACGGCACTGACCCGACTGAAGGAAAGCGGGAAAATTGCAGAATTGGACGACGAGGAGATGCTGGCAATGTACACCTTATTAATATATAAAATGGAGAAAGCGGGATACAGACATTATGAGCTTTCAAACTTCTGCCGACCCGGCAAAGCTTCGATACACAATATGAGCTACTGGGAGGGTGTACCCTATCTGGGGATGGGGGCCGGCGCACACAGCTATGACGGCAGGCAGCGTCGGTGGAACGTGTCGGCTCTGGACAAATATATGGAGGGAGTCCTGAACAGCACCTGCTACTGGGAAGTGGAGAAACTAAGCGACGCTGACCATTTCAACGAATATGTGATGACCCGCCTGCGTACGGACGAGGGGATGGACACCGGATGGCTAAGACGGGAGTTTGGTGGCAAGATTGACATGCGCGAGTTTGAACAGACACTGCAGCGGGAACTGGAATCTGGCTGCCTGGTTAAAGAAAAGGGACGTGTGCGGCTGAGCCGGAAAGGACTGTACATATCAGACAGCGTGATGTCGGACCTGTTTGTAGGGGTATAAAAAGGAGGGATTTATGAAACAATAGCAGCCTCGGGAAAAAGGTTCCAAATGCAAACAACCAACAAATGATTTTTGCGATAAGTGCCGCGAATTTTGCCTAAAGTGGGCAAGTTACAAAAATGAGTGTTAAAAATACGTTAAAAAAGAAAAATAAATGGCTTTTCGAGAACAACGAATTGAAAAAGTCCATAAATTTGCATCGTTTTTTAGTAACAACATCGTTTAACAATCAAATTTTATCAAAAAAAATGAAAAAGTTGGTATTGATGGCAGCCGTATTGGTAGGTATGTCATTCGTATCTTGCGATCAGAAGAAGGCAGACGCTGCAAGCGACGCAGTTGCAGCAGCAGACAGCACAGTTGAGGCTGTAGCTGACAGCGCAGCAGCAGCCGTTGAGGCAGTAGCTGACAGTGCAGCAGCAGCAGTTGAGGAAGTAGCTGACAGCGCAGCAGCAACCGTTGAGGAAGCAGCTGACAGTGCAGCAGCAGACGCAGCTGAGGCAGTTGACTCAGTAGCTCAGTAATCTTCAGCAAGAGACAACAAACAACTAACGCCAGGGGACGTTTGCATCCCCGACGAGAGAATTGGAACCTGCAAGGCAAAAGCCTCAGCAGGTTTTTTTATGAAGATATTTTATATATGAGAATAGAAGTTTAACAACCCGGACAGAATTTTGGCTGAAAATTTAAAGGATAAAACGGAAAGCAGACGGAAAGTGGATTTTTCTATTTTTGTTTGTGTGTACGCACACAACATTGCAATTCCACCTATATTTTATGCATTTTTTGAAAAGTTACACAATTGAGTGTTAAATTTACGTTAAAAAGGAAAAATAAAAAGGGTTTGGAGAACAACGTATGAAAAAAGTGCGTAACTTTGCATCGTTTTTAAGTAACAATATTGTTTAAACATTTAATTTTATCAAAAAAATGAAAAAGTTGGTATTGATGATCGCTGCTGTAGCAGCTATGACATTTGTTTCTTGTGAGCAGAAGAAGAACGAAGCTGCTAACGGTGAAGTTGCAGCAGACAGCACTGCAGTTGAGGCAGCTGACAGCGTAGCAACAGCTGACAGCGTAGCAGCTGACACTACTACCGTTGTTGAGGATGCAGCAGCAGCTGTTGAGGCTGGTGCAGAAGCAACAGCAGAGAAGGCTGAGGAAGTTGCTGGTGAAGCAGCAGAGGCAGCTGGTGACGCAGTTGAGGCAGCTAAGGACGCAGCCGCTGAGGCAGTAGACGCAGCTAAGGATGCAGCCGCTGACGCAGTTGACGCAGCTAAGGACGCAGCAGCTGACGCAGTTGACGCAGCAGCAGAAGCTGTAAAATAAGTAAGGATAACAGAAAAGACTTACACAAGAAAACAAATCAACCAACGCCAGGGGTGAGAATCCCCGACGAGAGAATTGAAACCTGCAAGGCGAAAGCCTCAGCAGGTTTTTTTTGAGGAAGAACATGCGTTTTGGCATCAGTAAGCAGATGTCTGGATAGTGAGTTCTCCGGCAAGAGGCTGCTCCATGAGTTGGCGGACAGCCTGAGGAGAGTGGTTTTGCGCGAAGAGGAACATGAGCTTGGTGACGGCACATTCCACCGTCATGTCATGACCGCTCACCACCCCGGCACGGCGTAGCTGGTCGCCAGTGGCATAGAGCCCCATCTGTACCGAGCCCTGCTGACACTGGGTGATGTTGACGACCACCTTCCCCTGGCGTGTGGCCTCAGAGATTGCTTCAACAAGCCATGGCTGACGCGGCGCGTTACCTGCACCGAAAGTCCTGAGCACAATTCCCTTCACGTCAGGGGAAGCGAACACATGCTCGATGATACGGGGATTGATACCCGGGAAGAGCGTGATGGCGATGACGGACGTGTCGAGAAGGAAATGGGGAGTGAAGACAGCATCCGTCCGAGGCCTGAGCAGCTGAGGAAGATTGTATTTGATGTTGATGCCCGTAGTGGCCAACGGCTCGAGGTTATACGAAGTGAAAGCACTGAAATTGTCGGCACTGCACTTGGTCGTCCTGTTTCCCCGCAGGAGTTTCTGGTCGAAATAGACGGCCACCTCCTGGATAACCGGAGTCCCCGACTCATCGGCCATTGATGCCAGCTCAACGGCATTGATGATGTTCTCCTTTCCGTCTGTCCTCAGAACCCCGATAGGTAGCTGGCTTCCTGTAAGAACGACCGGCTTACGGATGTTCTCCAACATGAAGCTGAGCGCGGAGGCCGTGTAAGCCATGGTGTCGGTGCCGTGAAGGATGACAAAACCGTCGACCAGGTCATAGAAATCCGCGATGACTCGGACGATCTCTCCCCAGAGCTTGGGCGACATGTCAGAGGAGTCGACCGGAGGGGAGAATTGAAAGGCCTGAATCTCACAGTCGAACTCTGCCATCTCAGGCAGATGGAGGCTCAGATGCTCGAAGTCAAACGTCTCGAGCGTGCCGGTCTCCGGATTTTTAATCATGCCTATCGTCCCTCCCGTGTAAATCAGAAGGATTTTACGGTTACGGGCAGAAAAAACGTTGTTCATACCGATTAGAATCTAAAGTTTTTGCAAAGATAATGAAATTTTCGACAAAAAAATTCGGAAATAGTGAATAAATTTGTATATTTGCAAAATCATTGAAACAAAACACTATGGAAAAGAAACAGACCCAGACAGGCAATGTTACAAAAGTGCGGGAGAAAAGCCATGAACCACAAGAATATCTGGTTATCTTACATAACGATGATGTGACGACAATGGACTTCGTCGTGATGGTGCTGAAGAAGTTCTTCAGAAAGTCGGACCGCGAGGCAGTCCGGATCATGCTGGAGGTACACCTGAAAGGAAAAGGGGTGGCTGGAAAGTATTCCTACGATATAGCCCGTACAAAGGCCGACCAGACGATGCGTCTGGCCCGCGAACAGGGATTCCCCCTGCGCCTGACTGTGGAACCGACTAGTTAAAGTTGAGAGTTTAAAGTTTAAAGATGAAAGTTGAGAGTTGAAGGTTGAGAAGTTCCAGGCGGCCGAAAGACTCAATTTATAGCAGACCAATCAAAAATCAGTCATCCACCACAATTGTTTTTGATAATAATCATGAATTTAAACGGCTCGAGAAATCGGCCAATTTAACATAAAAAAGTCAACCATGGCAGAGGAATTAAACGAAGAGATAACATTAGACAAAGCAAGAGAGCTGTGCAAACAAATGGGCCATGAGTACGTGACACCCGAGCACGTGCTGGCATTGTACGTAACGACCAAGGAATTTGCAGACGTGCTGACTCTATTCGACGTGAAAGTGCACGACATCGCAAAGCAGCTGCAAGAATACTTCTTGGATCTTGACCATGTTCCCGAAGGCAACGATGTCCAACCCGTAGAATCGTACTTCTTCACTAAGCTGAGAGAAAGTTTCGAGAAGGAGTGTCCGAAATACGATCCGCTGTTCGACAACTACCTGCTCCTGAAGCTGCTGATGGAACTGAAGGAGACATTTGCCTACCAGATCATATGCGACGCAGTGGGCAGCGACAGTAACGTGGACCTCATGTTGATATATTACAGCCACACAATCAACGAGAAAGTGGAGAACTATCTTGACGACGACTTTGACACGATGCTGGACCAGATGGAGAGCGGCCAGCTGACCGGTCTGGTCCGCTGCATGAACGACGCCCTTGAGGGCCGTCCTCCTCTGATAGGCAGGGAAGAAGAGCTGAAGCGGACGATAGAAGTGCTGTGCCGCATGGAAAAGAACAACCCGCTTCATATCGGTGAGCCCGGCGTAGGCAAAACAGCGCTGGTATGGGGACTCGTGAGGAAGATTGCCGACAGCGACGTTCCTGAGCGTCTGAAATCAAGCAAGGTCTACCAGCTGGATGTCAGCACGCTGGTGGCCAACGGCCAGTTCCGCGGTGAGATGGAAAAGAAACTCCAGGAAGCGATGAAGAAGCTGAGTGAGCAGTCCGGCAGCATCGTCTATATCGACAATATCCACACGATGGTGGGCGCCGGCCGTTCTAACGACTCAAGCCTTGACGCAACCGACGTGCTGAAGCCCTATCTTGACAGCGGCGAGCTGCGGTTCATCGGCACGACTACCCCCGACGACTTCAAACGCCACCTGGAGCGCAACCAAAGTCTGGTGAGACGTTTCCAGCAGATAGAGATCAACGAGCCGGGCACAGAAGAAAGCATCCACATCCTCAGCCAGCTGAAGCCCCGCTACGAGGCCTTCCATCAGGTGAGCTACAGCGACGAGGTGCTGCGTTTTGCCGTGACCGCCAGCGAGAAATACCAGAGCGACCGCCGTCTTCCCGACAAAGCGCTGGACCTGATTGACTCAGCCGGTGCACGCATGGAAGTGGAAGGCCGTCAGAACGAAGCCGTGAGCAAGGAGCTGATTGCCGAGATTTTGTCGGAAGTGAGCAAGATTGGCACGGTGAAGCTGGACGAGGACAGCGAGAACGCCGTAGAAACGCTGAACGACCGCATATTGAAGCAGATATACGGTCAGGACGAAGCCGTGCGGTTGGTTTCCGAGGCCATCCAGATGTCGAAAGCCGGATTGTCAGACGACGGCAAACCCCTTGCCAGCCTTCTTTTCGTTGGTCCAACCGGTGTAGGCAAGACGGAGGTGGCCCGCGTGCTGTCGCGTGAGCTCAGTGTGGAGTTGATCCGTTTCGACATGAGCGAATATACGGAGAAGCACACGGTGGCAAAGCTGATTGGCTCACCGGCAGGCTATGTAGGCTATGAGGACGGCGGCTTGTTGACCGATGCCATCCGCAGGAACCCGAACTGCGTACTGCTGCTGGACGAGATAGAGAAAGCCCATAGCGACATCTACAATATACTGCTCCAGGTGATGGACTATGCGAACCTGACAGACAACCGCGGCCAGAAAGCCGACTTCCGCAACGTGGTCCTGATTATGACCAGCAACGCAGGTGCACAATATGCCAGCCAGGCCAATATCGGATTCGGCGGCGGCATAAGCCGTGGCAGCGCTATGCAGGCCCAGGTGAAGAAACTGTTTAAACCGGAATTCCTGAACAGGCTCTCGTCGGTAGTGACATTCAACGACATGGACAAGACGATGGCAACGATGATCTTAAGGAAAAAACTTGGCGAGCTGAGCAAGAAAGTGGAGTCGCGCGACATCCAACTAGAGGTGAGCGACGAAGTGTTTGCAAAGTTACTGAAGGAAGGATTCAGCAAAGAATACGGTGCGAGGGAGATGGACCGCGTGATAGGCAGCCGCCTGAAACCGCTGCTGATGCGCGAGATTCTTTACGGAAGGCTGAGACAAGGTGGCAAAGCCACGATGGTAATGAAGGGAGAGAACGAAATGGAAGTGGAAGTGGAAAAAGGAAGTAGAAGTAGAAAAAGGAAGTAGAAAAAGGAAGAGGAAGAGGAATTAGCCTTAGATTTGAAATTTGAGCTTTGAGAATAATCAGAAGATTATAAACCAACGAAAATAACAATTTGTAACGACTATGGTATTCAAGTTGACAGACCGGATGGTGTTTCCGGATCCGTATTATGGAGAGCCCGACGGCCTTTTGGCCATAGGAGGAGACTTGAAGGTTGAACGCCTGCTGCTGGCCTATCATAACGGGATATTCCCATGGTATTCTTACCGAAGCGAAATTGGTCCGAAATGGTATTGTCCGTTGGAACGATTTGTGATATTTCCCAACGAAATCCATATTTCCCACTCCATGCGGACACTGATAAACAGCGGGCGCTACCGCATGACACTGAATGAAGCGTTCGGCGATGTGATCCGCTGGTGCGGGAAAGTAAACGGAAGGAACGAAGAATATGGCACCTGGCTGGGAGATGAGATTATCGATGCCTACACCAAGCTGCATGACTTAGGGTATGCGATGAGTGTGGAGGTATGGGAAGGCGATACGCTGGCGGGTGGTCTGTACGGTGTGTGCATCAACAACAGCTTTATCGGCGAAAGTATGTTCTCGTTGGTGCCGAGCGGCAGCAAGCTGGCCCTGATCCATCTTGCCAAGCTATGCCAGAAGCTGCCCAGCTCCCTGATAGACTGTCAGTTTGAGACCCCTCACCTTAAGAGTATGGGCGGGCGATTCATCAGCTATGAAGACTACATGGACATATTGAACATGGTGTATGAGAAGGATGAAGAATGAAGAAACCTGCGGGTAAGCGAGGGCAGAACCAAGCTTGCTTGAGTTATGCTGAGCTGGAGCAGGTTCGGCGAAGCCAATGAAGACAATGAAGAATCAGGCCATGCGCATGTTTTGTTTACGGACGAAAATCAGACATGAATCTGAACAAATATTTGGGTGATGGAGTTTTTAGCCTGAATATTTCATACTAATTATGAAAAGTGAGGATTTTTTCCTCTAATTATTTGCTAATCAGAGGAAAAAGTGTTATCTTTGTATTGCCAAACCAAAATAACTCCTCACATGTGCAAAGTTAATCATTTTCCAGTTCAAAACAAAGAAAAAACGGATAGAATTCATCTTCCAAGCATTAAAAAAAAGCAAATAGAGGCTGATGTCTCAGGGATGTCCCTGTCCTCTTTTGGAGGAATTGAGCTCTTGCGTAACGAGGAGAGCCGCC
>FLNV01001649.1_pt1 | contig 19763 bp, 17 predicted proteins | sample 1140351 | NCBI WGS metagenome assembly FLNV01 (sample SAMEA3878207, study PRJEB12797) | bioreactor metagenome | biome: Moose rumen | place: Sweden | collected 2011-10 | reverse complement strand
CAGTCACAATTTTACATCTCAATTATTTGAGAATCAACGCATTTTGCAACCATTTATAGTCAAGCCGATGTGTGCTACAAAAATAGGGATTGGAATCGGAAAACAATGATTTTCAATGTCAAGTGGTCATTGACAAAAATGTCAAGCGTTGCTTGTCGTTTTCCTCTCGTTGCGATAATCGGAATAGCATTTGAAAAAGTCGTAGTCCAACGCATCGCTGATTTTCAGCAGCATGTCGCTGTATATCCACGGGTTCTCGAAGATGCCGTACACGTTTTGGCGCGAGCACTGCAGTTGTGCCGCCAGCCATGTGACGGTTCGCCCTTGTCGAGCGAGTTCCTCTTTGATAAGACGGCCTATATGTGGGGCTTCGAGCGTGGGCATGGGTTTGAGGTTGATGTACAAAAAAGCGTGGAATCTATTCCTTGCTTGACATCCGGGTTACCACGCCCAATCCTCTAACAAGTTTTCCACGCCGTACCAAATACGGCATTTGTAACTTGTCCTTGAGGATTTGCCCCCGTCAAACGGGGACGTGTGGTAAATTGGATGTCAAGGACAGCAACAAGTGCTATCTGCTAATTATGTAATTGTCTGTTTGTCTTTTTTTTTTACGCTTTATTATTTAGTTCAACTAATGGTTTTATGTAATCCTTAAGGATTTATTTCCCGTAAAGGTCTGCGTGGGTACCAGTCCGAAGAAGACGTATCAACTTTATCTTCTCGGCTTTTTCGTATATGAGAAGCCAGTCAGGTTGCACATGACATTCCATAGTTCCCTTGAAATCGCCTTTCAGCTTGTGCGGCTTGTACTCTTTCGGCAAAACACCTTTATCTGCCAAGGCCTTGATGACAACACGAAGGCTTCCCAAGTCATACCCTCGTTTCACGCACCGTTCAACCTCTTTATCAAACCGTTTGGTAGTGACGATTTCGTATGTCATATTCCAAGTTTTTCAAAGAGTTCTTCAACCGAGGCATAGTGTGTCACATTCTTACCCTCTCTTGCCTCTTTAATGGTATCAAGTGTTATTTGATAGTTGCTCCTGCGTCTGCGCTTCGGTTTCACGCTTTTACTGACCTTCACGCCTGACGGAACGGTCTTGAGAAAAGCGTTGAGATTGGCAGCGAAAGGGCTTTTACTATCGAATGTAAGTGTTACTGTTTCCATTTTATTCGTCTTTTATTTCAGCCCGCAAATATAGGCATTTTTCGGAAATTCATTACCTTTGCGGAAAATTTCGACGCCGTCATGACTAACAAGATTTCCATCCGATTCTACAACGACCGCGAGGTGCGGGCTATTTGGGATAAAACCAGCAATAAATGGTGGTTTTCGGCTACGGACATAGTGCGTGCCATCAACGACGAGGAGGACTACAAGAAAGCTGGTAACTACTGGCGTTGGCTGAAAAAGAAGCTGACAGACGATGGAATCCAACTCGTGAGTGGCACTCACGGGTTCAAATTCATGGCTCCCGACGGAAAAATGCGCAACGCGGATGTCTTGGATAGCGAGGGCGTGCAAACCATAGCCAAGCACTATCCCAACAACCGCGCAAGCGCTTTCCTCGATTGGTTCGTTTATAGTGACAACACCATTGACGGGCAAAGCAAAAAGAAGGCATACGCCTTGGTTGAAAGCGGTCTGATTGACAGTATGAATCCCGGAAGTGTTGAATGCCTTCAGCAAATCCACGCCTACCTCTTCGGCGGGCTTTACGACTTCGCCGGGCAAATCCGCACCAAGACCATCTCGAAAGGCGGCACACTCTTTTGCAGGGCCGAATACCTGCCGCAAAACTTGGCCATTATCGAGCAAATGCCTGAAAGCACTTTCGACGAGATTGCGGACAAGTATGTGGAGATGAACATGGCGCACCCGTTCATGGAAGGCAACGGACGCAGCACCCGCATCTGGCTCGACCTCATCCTCAAGAAACAACTGAAGATGTGCGTCGATTGGAGCAAAATCAACAAGGCGGATTACTTGGACGCCATGCACCGAAGCACAACCGACGCCACCCGCATAAAAGAACTGCTCCGTGGCGCCTTGACCGACAAAATCGATGACCGCGAAATCTTCATGAAAGGCATCGACTATTCCTATTACTACGAGGAAAACTGAAATGAACATTACCGAAATACTAAATAAAATCGGCCCTTCGACCCCTTCGACAGGCTCAGGGGCCGTAAACTCAGGGACCTTGACGCATGAGGAAATCAAGCTTCTTCTCGCTGCCGAGGGCGACGACAAGAAACTGCTGTTCGACAAGGCCTTGCAGACCAAGCTGGCGCATTTGGACAACTACGTCCACCTGCGCGGACTCATCGAATACAGCAACGTCTGCACCAAGTCGTGCCTCTATTGCGGCGTGCGCAGCAAAAACCCGAACTTCGAGCGTTATACGCTCAGCGACGAGGAGGTCATCGAGTGTGCCAAATTGGCGCATGAGTTGGGCTACGGCTCGGTAGCCTTGCAAAGCGGCGAGAGAAGCGACAAGGCTTTTGTCGAAAAAATCACCTTTTTGATTCAGGAAATCAAGAAGATCGACAACGGCAGCCTCGGCGTCACGCTCTCATTGGGCGAACAGACCGAAGACACCTATCGCCGTTGGTTTGAGGCGGGTGCGCACCGCTACCTGCTCCGCATCGAGGCCTCAAACGAAGACCTATATTATAAGATTCACCCGCGCGACGCGAAGCACGACTTCTGGCAACGCTTGGCTTGCATCGACAGCCTTTTGCGCATCGGCTACCAGACGGGCACGGGTGTGATGATAGGCCTCCCCTTCCAGACCTTGGACGACCTTGCCGACGACCTGCTTTTTTTCAAGAAAAAAGACGTGGCGATGGTCGGCATGGGACCTTTCATCCCCCACCCCGACACCCCGCTTTGGCAGTACCGCGACCAAATCCCATCGGCCAAGGAGCGCATGGACCTGACCCTGAAGATGATTGCCACGCTGCGGCTGATGATGCCCGAAATCAACATGGTGGCGGCCACGGCCAACCAGACCGTCGACCCGCAAGGGCGCGAGAAGGCCATCGCTGCGGGCGCCAATGTCATCATGCCCAACCTCACGCCCAACGAGTTCCGCGAAAACTACCTCATCTATCCCGACAAGGCCTGCGTGAAAGACAAGCCCGACGAATGCCAGAGTTGCCTCGACATGCGCCTCGCCGCCATCGGGCACAAGGTTTTGTACAACGCATGGGGCGATTCCTTGGCTTTCACGAAAAAAGGACAAAATGGACAAAACCCGACAAAACCATAGTTGGTTTCGATAAAATTCTTATTTTTGCGCCCAAACTAAAGCGCTTTAAAAATGAGAAAACTATTCTTTTCCCTTGTCATGGTCACGCTTTCCGTCGTGGCCTTCGGTCAGCAGTGGGTCGCCATCAAAAGCGACACGCCCAGCACCATCAAGACGGAATTGGTCTCCTCGTCGGAGAGCCAAGTCACCGTCAGTTTGCAAGTCCCTGGCTTCTACGCCTTTGAGGTGAACACCCCTCGCGGCGAAGCCAATATCATCTCCGTTCCCAAGACGGTGTGTACCGCCCAAGCCGGCGAGCCCAACCTGCCCATGATCGCTGTTCCAGCTTTGGTCGGTGACCATCAGCATTACAGCATCCGCCTTGTTGATGCGCAATACACTGACTATCAGATGGAAGTTGCCCCATCGAAAGGCGATTTCTCACGCCAAGTCAACCCCGAAGACGTGCCTTACACCTATGGCACGGCCTATTCGACCGACGCATTTTTCCCTGCACAAAATGTGGGCCTCTATGAGCCTTACATCCTGCGTGACTTCCGTGGGCAAAACATGGTCGTCTATCCCTTTGCCTACAACCCGATTTCGAAAACCTTGCGCGTATACTACAACATGACCATTGAAATGTTTGCTGACGGGCAGCAAGGCGAAAACATCATCGACCGCCGCTCGTCGACCGTGAAGATGGACCCCGAGTTCATGGCCATCTACGAGCGTCAGTTCATCAATTTCGGCGAGAGTTTGGGCAAATACACGCCGATGGTCGAAACCGGCGACCTGCTCATCATCTGCCACGACGCTTTCATGAGCGCGATGCAGCCTTTCGTCAACTGGAAGAAACAGATTGGCCGTCCCACGACGATGGTCGGCACCAGCACTGCGGGCACAACAGCCGCAGCCATAAAGAGTTACATTGAGACGCAATACAACAACAACCCCAACCTCACCCATGTGCTGCTGGTGGGCGACGTGGCCCAAATCCCCGGCAACACCTATTCGGCTGGCAATTATGGCGGCAAATCCGACAACATGTACGGCCAAGTGGCCGGCAACGACCTCTATAACGACATCATCATTGGCCGTTTCTCCGCCGAAAACGAGGCACACGTCACCACGCAGGTCAATAAGGTCATCTATTACGAGAGAGACATCACCGCCAGCGATACATGGCTGCCAGTAGGCGGCGGCGTGGCGGCCTATGCCGGCAGTGGCGGTCACTTCGGCGAGGACGACTGGCAACATATCAACAACATCCGCGATGACCTTTTGGGATACAACTATACGACCGTACACCAAGACTATCAGAATGTTTCGGGCTACTCCTCTTCTGCCGCCATCATGAGCCAACACTACAACGACGGTGTCAGCATCATCAACTACTGCAACCATGGTTCGGAAACCAGTTGGGGTGTGTTCAACTACAGCAACTCGCACGTCAACGCCTTGACCAATGTCAACAAGCTGCCCATCATTTGGTCGGTGGCTTGCCTCAACGGAAAATACGATCACAGCCAGCCCTGCTTCGGCGAGACATGGCTGAGGGCCAACAACAACGACCCCACTCAGCCCACAGGTGCCATCGGCGGCATGTTTTCCTACATCTCGCAGCCCTGGGTTGAACCCATGTACGGTCAGGACGAGATGGTGGACGTGCTGGTGGAAAGCTACACAAACAACATCAAGCGCACCTTGGGCGGATGCAGCTATGACGGCAACATGAAGATTTTGGACCAATACGGCCAAAACGCCAGTGCCGCGAAGGGCACCTACCTTGCTTGGATCCTCTACGGCGACCCCACCTTGACCGTGCGTAACGCCGTGCCGCAAGACATGGGCGTGACCCACGCATCGACGATGAGCACTACGGCTACGAGCTTCACCGTGAACGCCACCAACGGCAACGGCGCCTTGGCCACCCTGACCCGCAACAACGAGATCATGGGCTCGGCCACCATCACCAACGGCAGCTGCAACATCACCTTCACCGCTCCCGGAACCACCGGAACGGCAACCTTGACCGTATTCGGCTACAACAAGATCACCTATGTGGCCACCATCCAGATTGTCAGCGGCGGAACGCAAAACTACACCATCACGGTGTCGGCCAACCCGACCAACGGCGGCAGCGTCACAGGTGGCGGCACTTATCAGGAAGGCCAGTCGTGTACCGTTTCGGCCTCGGCCAACGCGGGCTTCAACTTCACCAACTGGACGGAGAACGGCAACGTAGTCTCCACCAACGCCAACTACACCTTCAACGTGACGGGCAACCGCACCTTGGTGGCCAACTTCGAGGCCCTGCCGCAAAACTACACCATCACGGTTTCGGCCAACCCGAACAACGCGGGTACGGTGAGCGGTGGCGGCACCTATCAGCAAGGCCAATCGTGTACCGTGAGGGCCACGGCCAACACAGGCTACGCCTTCACCAACTGGACGGAGAACGGCAACGTGGTCTCGACCAATGCCGCCTATACCTTCACCGTGACGAGCAACCGTAACTTGGTGGCCAATTTTGCAATACAGCAATTCACCATTACCGTAACTGCTGACCCAAATGATGGAGGAACCGTCACTGGTGGCGGCACGTTCAACTACGGCCAAAGCTGCACTTTGACGGCCACGCCTGCCACAGGCTATAATTTCGTCCGTTGGACCAAGAACGGGCAACAGGTTTCGACCAACGCCACCTACACCTTCAGCGTCACCGAATCGGCGGCATTCGTGGCACAATTCCAGCTGCAAAGCTGCGCCATCTTTTTGTCGGCTTATCCTGTTGAAGGCGGAATTGCCACAGGAGGAGGCACTTACTTCTACGGAGACAACCTTACCGTGACGGCCACGGCCAACGAAGGCTACAATTTCATCAGTTGGGTTGAAGACGACATTGTGGTTTCGACCGAAGCCAACTACAGCTTCACCGTGACGGGCAGCCGTTCCTTGACAGCCATCTTCGAGTTGCAACTGTTTTCGGTCAAGCTCTCGGTCGACCCCACTGAGGCAGGCACGGCCAACGGCGAAGGCATCTACCAATACGGCGACGAGGTTACGCTGACCGTCGACCGCAACGAGGACTGGGCTTTCCAGTACTGGAGCGAAGACGGCGAGGTGGTTTCGGAAGAAATGACCTACACCTTCACCATCACCAGCAACAGGGACTTGGTGGCCCACTTCCTGCACACCGAAGGCATCGGCGAGAGCGGCGTTTCGGCCAAGGTCTACCCCAACCCCACCCAAGGCGAACTTACCCTTGAGGGCGAAGGCATCCAAAGCGTCCGCATCGTGAACGCCTACGGGCAGACCGTCTACAACGCCAAGACGGAGGGCGAGCAAGTCCGCATCGACCTCTCACAAATGGCCAAGGGCGTCTACATGATGTACATCGACGCCAACCAAGGCCAGACCGTGAAGAAGGTCGTGGTGAAATAAGCACCACATAGTGAATTTACTGCAAAGTGAGGTGACAAATACTTGCCACCTCACTTTTTTTTCCTACTTTTGGGGCAAATTTCAAAATCGCGATATGAAAATCAAATTCATCGGTGCGGCCCGGGAAGTGACGGGCAGCAAGCACCTCATCATCACCGACCACGGCAAGAAAATCCTGTTGGACTGCGGAATGTTCCAAGGCAAGGGCCTCGAAACCGACGCCGCCAACCGTAACATCATGGTCGACCCGAAGGAAATCGACTACATCATCCTCTCCCACGCCCACATCGACCACAGCGGACTCATCCCCTACTTCCACAAGTTGGGCTTCCGTGGGCAGGTGATCTGCACCCCAGCCACCAAGGACCTGTGCAACATCATGCTCCCCGACACGGGCTTCATCCAAGAGAGCGATATGGAGTGGTTCAACAAGAAACGCCGCAAGCAAGGCCTGCCCTCGCTGCAACCCATCTATACCGAGAAAGACGCCCGCGCCTGCATGGACCTCTTTGTCACCGTCAGCTACAACCACTACCTGTATCTCGACAACAACATCAAAGTGAAGTTCAACAACACCGGCCACCTGCTTGGCAGCGGCTGCGCCATCCTCGAAATCGACGAAGGCGGCAAGATGACCCGCATCGGCTACACCGGCGACATCGGGCGCGAGCACAACTACCTGTTGCGGTCGCCCGAACCGTTCCCGCATTGCGACTACATCATCACCGAGGCCACCTACGGCAACCGCCTCCACAGCGACCGCGAGAACGCCGAGGAGCAGCTGCTGAAGATCATCTACGACACCTGCGTCGAGAAACGCGGCAAGCTCATCATCCCGTCGTTTGCCGTCAGCCGCACGCAAGAGATTGTGTATCTGCTCAACAACTTCTACAGCCAAGGCAGGCTACCTGAAAAGATTCCGGTATTCGTCGACAGCCCGTTGGCCGTCAACGCCACCGAGATCTTCCGCATGTATGTCGACCTCTTCAACGACGACGTCCACGACATGATTGAATACAACCCCGACCCCTTCGGCTTCAACGGACTCACTTTCGTGCGCGACATCAACCAGTCGAAGGCCCTCAACGCCACCAAACAGCCTTGCATCATCATCTCCGCTTCGGGCATGATGGAGGCCGGTCGCGTGAAGCACCACATCGCCAACAGCATCGAGAACCCCAACAACAGCATCTTGGCTATCGGCTACTGCGCCCCTACCACCTTGGGAGCCAAACTGTTGGAGAAGCCCAAGCCCGACAAGGTCTCCATCTTCGGCATGGAGCACGCCGTCAACGCCGACATCTACGAAATCGACGCCTTCAGCGGCCACGGCGACTACAAGGAGCTGCTCCATTACCTGAGCTGCCAAGACCCCGCCAAGGTGAAGAAGACCTTCCTCGTACACGGCGACCTCGAAGCGCAAGAGTATTACCGCCGCCAACTGCGCAAGGAAGGCTGGGACAACATCGTGATTCCCGAGGCGGGAGAGACGTTTGAGTTGTAGAATTTCCTACCTTTGCAAAAATTTTCCGAAATGGCACAAAAACCTAATATACCCAAAGGCACACGCGACTTCCTGCCCGAAGTCATGGTGCGCCGCAACTACATCTTCGACACCATCAAGAGCGTCTTCAAACGCTTTGGTTTCCAACCCATTGAGACCCCTTCGATGGAAAACCTCAGCACCCTTTTGGGCAAATACGGCGACGAGGGCGACAAGCTCCTCTTCCGTGTACTCAACTCGGGCGACTTCATGAGCGGCGTGGAGCAAAACGGCGAGCCGCTCGAATCGCTCAAATTAGCCAGCAAGATCAGCGAGAAAGGCCTGCGCTACGACCTGACCGTGCCCTTTGCACGTTTCGTCACGATGTATCGCGACCAAATCGCCTTCCCCTTCAAACGCTACCAAATCCAGCCCGTTTGGCGCGCCGACCGTCCGCAGAAAGGCCGTTACCGCGAGTTCTGCCAATGCGACGTCGATATCATCGGGAGCAATTCCTTACTGAACGAGGCCGAATTGGTACAAATCGTCGACGAGGTTTTCAGTGCGTTGAAAATCAACGTGGTGCTGAAAATCAACAACCGCAAGGTCTTGGCCGGCATCGCTGAATACATCGGCAAGTCGGACGCCTTGGTCGATATCACCATCGCCATCGACAAGTTGGACAAGATCGGCATTGAGGCCGTCAACGCCGAGCTTGCCGAGAAGGGTTTGGAGGCCGAGGCCATCGCAAAGCTGCAACCCATCCTCTTCATGAAGGGCGACACCCGCGAGAAGTTGACCCAACTGAAGCCTTTGCTTGACAACGAAGTCGGGCAGAAAGGCATCGAGGAGTTGGAGACCTTGTTCGGCTACATCGACGACATGGAGCTTGGCATCGACACCGAGCTTGACCTCACCTTGGCGCGAGGCCTCAACTACTACACCGGTGCCATCTTCGAGGTGAAGGCCAAGGACTTCGCCATCGGCAGCATCTCGGGCGGCGGTCGCTACGACAACCTGACGGGCATTTTCGGCCTGCCCAACGTCAGCGGCGTGGGCATCAGCTTCGGTGCCGACCGCATCTACGATGTTTTGGACGGACTCAACCTCTTCCCCGAGACCATGTCGGAAAGCACACAGGTCATCTTCCTCAACTTCGGCAAGGACGAGGAACGCTACTGCCTGAAATACCTCAACCAAGTGCGCAAACACGGCATCAACGCGGAAATCTACCCCGATGCTGCCAAGATCCAGAAGCAGATGAAATACGCCGACCAACGCCATATCCCGATTGTCGTCATCGCTGGCGAACAAGAGGTGGCCGAGCAGAAATTCACCGTGAAGTTCATGAAAGAAGGCACACAAACCGTGGTGGAAGCCAACAAATTAGTGGAAACAATCAACAATTCAACAATATGAACACCCATTACATTTCATCGAAGGAGCTGACCTTCAAGCAGGTAAACGAAATACTGACCCAGCATTACAAGCTCGCCTTGAGCGACGAGGCCGTGCAGCGCATCCAGAAATGCCGCGACTACCTTGACAAGAAGATGGAAAACCAAGACAAGCCCATCTACGGCGTGACCACCGGCTTCGGCTCGCTATGCGACCACAGCATCTCGAAAGAAGACCTGAGCACCTTGCAGAAGAACTTGGTCATGTCGCACGCCTGCGGCACGGGCGAGATGGTGCCGGAGGAAATCATCCGCCTCATGCTATTATTAAAGGTGCAGAGCCTCAGCTACGGCAACAGCGGCGTGCAGGTCGTGACGGTCCAACGCCTCATCGACTTCTTCAACAACGACGTGCTACCCGTGGTCTACAACCAAGGTTCGCTTGGTGCCAGCGGCGACTTGGCGCCATTGGCCAACCTCATGCTGCCCTTGCTCGGCTTGGGCGAGGTGCATTATGAGGGCAAAATCGTGCCGGCGCAACAGGTGCTCGACAAGTTCGGTTGGGAGCCTATCACACTGCAATCGAAGGAAGGCTTGGCTCTGCTCAACGGCACCCAGTTCATGAGCAGCTACGGCACCTACGTCCTGCTCAAGGCCTTCCGTCTCAGCTATTTGGCCGACCTCATCGGAACGGTTTCGTTGGAAGCCTTCGACGGGCGCATTGAGCCGTTCTTCGACCAAGTACACCAAATCCGCCACCACAACGGGCAAATCGTCACCGCGAAGCGCGTGCGCGAGTTCACGAAGGGTAGCGAACTGATTGTCAGGGAGAAGAAACATGTGCAAGACCCCTACTCGTTCCGCTGTATGCCGCAGGTGCATGGCGCCTCGAAGGATGCCATCGACTATGTGGCTTCCGTCTTCAGCGAGGAAATCAACGCCGTCACCGACAACCCGACCATCTTCCCCGACGAGGACTTGGTCATCAGCGCGGGCAACTTCCACGGACAGCCTTTGGCCATCACCTTGGACTTCTTGGCCATCGCCTTGGCGGAGTTGGGTAACATCAGCGAGCGCCGTATCTATCAACTGATTAGCGGCAAGCGCGAACTGCCGTCGTTCCTCGTCGCCGAACCTGGCCTCAACAGCGGCTTCATGATTCCGCAATATGCCGCCGCCAGCATCGTCAGCCAGAGCAAGCAACTCTGCACACCTGCCTCAGTCGACAGCATCGAGTCGTCGCAGGGACAGGAAGACCATGTCAGCATGGGTGCCAACGCCGCGACGAAAGCCTTGCGCGTGGCCGAGAACTTGGAGCGCGTGCTTGCCATTGAGCTGTTCAACGCGACGCAAGCCTTGGAGTTCAGGAGACCGCTGAAGACGTCGCCCTGCATCGAAAAGTTCGTCGCCGAATACCGCAAACGCGTCGAGTTCGTGCGCGTCGATAAAGTGATGTACACCGAAATCGCCAAATCGGTTGATTTTGTGAAGCATTACCCGTTGGACTTCGACATTTTGAAAAACGAATAAAGCCACAGGAGGCGACGTTTCCAAACGTCGCGCAGCAAGCCAAGCTGCAACGCTTGGAAGCGTCGCCTCCTAACACACAAATATATGGACACCAACACCACACAGCAGCCCAAGCGCCCCACGGGAATGACCATCCTCCTCGTGCTGTCGTTCCTCAACGCCTGCCTCAACATCTTTAGTTCCGTCATCATGTATTTCAGTACGCCTTTTCTCACCGAAATGACCCAAAACGGCCAGTTTGAGGAGGCTATGGGAAACATGCCCGGCTTCAACGAGGAAATGCGGCAGGCCATGCTCGACTCGATGACGGTACTCAGCAACATCAAGCCCGTCTATTACCTGTTCATGTTGGTGTTGTTCATTTTCTCGCTCGTCGGCGTGGTCAAGATGTTCAAATGGGACCACAGCGGATTGCATTTCTACGCCATCTCGCAAATCTTGATGCTCATCGCGGCTTCGGTCTACAAATACCCGTTGATGCATCCCTCGCCGTTCACTTCCGACTTGCTGCTCACCGCCATCTTCATCCTGCTCTACTACCTGTATTTCAAGCGGTTGGAGATGCAGAAAAACCAAAACAGCCCCGAATAAGTCATGGAGCAGAGAGAGAGCAAGATATTCAACCTGAAGCCGGAGCTCACCACGGCGATGAAATTGGCGGCCAGCTTCGCCATCACCTACTATGGCCTGCTGCTCATCTATGAGGTTTTCACCTTGGTCTACAGCCGTTATTTCATCGATGCCTACTATTTCAATGACGGCGACATCGTGCAGGGCAAGCGGGAACTTTGGATTCAGATTATCCAGTTATTGCTATCCATTACATTGGTTTTCAGCCTAATACAGGTATTCAGGAAGAAAGTTTACGGAAAGGCCCTTTTCGTTGGCTTTTCCATTTTGCTCATCGCATTCCAAGTCGTCACCACGGGGCTTGTCCCATGGGTGAAATACGCTTTGGAGGTGCTAATGGTACTCATCATCGCACCCATTCGGGTGAAGAAGAAAATCAAGTTGAAAGACGGGAAACTCACGATGGAAACCGTCGAGGAAACGCCTGAAAAAGAAACACTTACGGAAGCTGAAGACATCCAAGAAGTCAGCGAAGCATCGTCGCAGCCCGTTTCACAGCCTTGACGAAGATTTCCACCTCGTCCATTGTGTTGTACAATGCAAACGAAGCCCTTACCGTGCCCGGAATGCCGAAACGCGTCATCACTGGCTCGGCACAATGATGGCCTGTGCGCACCGCCACTCCCATCTTGTCGATAATCGTGCCCAAGTCGTAGGGATGGATGCCGTCGATGATGAACGACACCAAACCACTGCACTGCTCGGCCTCGCCGATGAAACGGAGGCCTTCGATTTTGGAAAGTTGCTGTATGGCCGCTTGCAGAAGTTGGGCTTCGTGTTGCTCAACCGCTTTTCTGTCAAGGCTTTGCAGGAATTGGATGGCCGTTTCCAAACCCAAAGCTGCACCCACGTTGGGTGTGCCCGCCTCGAATTTGTAAGGCAACACATTGAAAGTGGTCTTCTCGAAACTCACCGTATCGACCATCTCGCCGCCGAACTGGTAAGGTGGCAGCTTTTCGAGCCATTCGGCCTTGCCGTACAAGCCGCCGATACCCATCGGGGCGTACATCTTATGGCCGGAAAAGACGAAGAAATCACAATCCAAATCCTGAACATCAATCGGATGGTGGGCGATGGACTGTGCGCCGTCGACGACCACGGGGATGCCATGCTCGTGCGCCATCTTCACCATCTGCTTCACGGGGTTGACGGTACCCAACACATTGGAAACATGGGTGATGGAAACGATTTGGGGCTGCTCGTTCAGCAATTCCTCGTAACGGTCCAAGTCCAACACGCCACGGTCGTCCATCGGCACGACGAGCAGTTGGCCGTTGTGTCGCTGCACCATCTGCTGCCACGGGACGAGGTTGCTGTGGTGTTCCATTGCCGTAATCAGCACTTTCGGACATCTTGCGTCATTGCGAGGAGGAACGACGAAGCAATCCATGTGTTCAAACACCGTGGCAAGCAGATTCAATGATTCCGTCGTTCCACGGGTGAAGACGACTTCGCGGGCTTCCTTGGCGTGGATGAAGTCGGCCACGGTTTGGCGGGCGTGTTCGTAGGCTTCGGTGGCCTTCTGGCTCAGGTAGTGTACCCCACGGTGGATGTTGCAGTTCTCGTGGAGGTAATAGTCGCGCTCACGCTCGATGACGCACAATGGTTTCTGCGTGGTGGCGGCGTTGTCGAGATAGACCAAGGGCTTGCCGTAGACCTGTTGGTCGAGAACAGGGAATTGGGTTCGTATTTCGTTGATGTTCAACATTTTGTTTAAGATTCTACCTTTCTTTGTTATCGGCTGTTAGCAATTAGCATTTAGCTATTAGCTTATTGGCTACCAAGCTAATAGCTAATGGCTAAAAGCTAATAGCCAGCCAAACGTAAAGGTGTCAAATTTTCGAATAATCAATATCAAAATCGTATTCTTTCGGATGGCTGCAACGGAGGACGCAGGTCTCGCAACTCGACAGCTCACCGCGCAGGCGGCGTTTGATCATGTCGTCAATGTGTTCGTGCAGCATTTCGTTGCCGATGTGGTTGCTCACCTCTGCAGCGAAGGCGTACATCAACAGGATTCTCGCATTGGCCTTGCTGATGCCGCGCTGGCGCATGTAGAACATGGCCTCTTGGTCGAGCTGGCCGGTGGAAGTGCCGTGCGAGCATTTCACGTCGTCGGCATAAATCTCCAAGAACGGCTGGCTGTTGATTTTGGCCGTCGCGGTCAGGAGGATGTTGCTGTTGTTTTGGTGCGCGTCGGTTTTTTGCGCGTCCTTGGCCACATAGACATGGCCGTTGAAAACGCCCGTCGCCTCGTCGTCGAGGATGCCCTTGAACTTCTCGTTGCTCGTGCAATGCGGCACATTGTGGTTGATTTTCAGGCGGTTTTCCACATGCTGCTGCTTGTCAATCAGATACAGGCCGTGTATTTGCGTGTCGGCGCCTTCGCCGTCCAAGTCGACATGGAAGTTGTTGCGGATATCGCCACCGTTGAAGGTGATGACCACAATCTTCAGGCGGCTGTCGGCCAACTGCCTGACCTTGAACTCACGACGGATGGAGGCTTCGTTGTTCACGTTTTGAAGCACATACAGTTCGAGGCTCGCGTTTTCGTTGAGGACGATTTCGGCAACCTTCGGCTCGGCTGTAAGGTGCGCATCGTCATCATACTCAATGATTTCGCGACTTTGGTTGGCGGCTATGATGAGTTGGTTGTCCATAATCAAAGTTCCTTAATCCATTCGTAGCCTTTCTGTTCGAGTTCGAGGGCGAGGCTCTTGCCGCCCGTTTTGACGATGCGCCCGTCGTACATCACATGGACGAAGTCGGGGACAATGTAGTCGAGCAAGCGCTGGTAGTGCGTGATGACCACGAAGGCGTTGTCGGCGTTGTGCAGCTGGTTGACGCCGTGGGCCACGATGCGCAGCGCGTCGATGTCGAGGCCCGAGTCGGTTTCGTCGAGGATGGCAAGGCTCGGTTCGAGCATGGCCATCTGGAAGATCTCGTTCTTCTTCTTCTCGCCGCCGCTGTAGCCCACGTTGACGAAGCGATTTTGCAGCTTCTCGGTGATTTCCACCATGGCCTGCTTCTCCTTCATCATCTTCATGAAATCGACGGTGCTCATGGGCGGCAGTCCTAGGTACTCGCGTTTCGAGTTGACGGCGGTGCGCATGAAGTTCTGGATGCTCACGCCAGGGATTTCGACGGGATACTGGAAGCTCAGGAAGATGCCCTCGTTGGCGCGGTCTTCGGGCGACATGCCGACGATGTTCTTGCCCTTGTACCAGATTTCGCCTTCGGTGATTTCGTAGCCCTCGCGCCCCGTAATGGCGGCGGCCAAAGTGCTTTTTCCCGTTCCGTTGGGTCCCATGATGGCGTGGATTTCGCCCGCATTGACGCCCAAATTCAATCCTTTCAGGATTTCCTTGCCTCCGATGGAGACGTGTAGGTTTTTGATATTCAGAAGCATATAATTCAAGATTTAAGATTTAAAATTCAAGATTAGCCGACGCTTCCCTCCAAGGTTATCGACAAGAGTTTCTGTGCTTCGACGGCAAACTCCATCGGCAGCTTGTTCAAGACGTCCTTGGCGTAGCCGTTGACAATCAGGCCGATGGCCTTTTCGGTCGGGATGCCGCGCTGTTGGCAGTAGAAGAGTTGGTCCTCAGAGATTTTCGAAGTCGTGGCCTCGTGTTCGAGGATGCTGCTATCGTTGCCGCACTCGACGTAGGGCCATGTGTGCGCCCCGCATTGGTCGCCGAGGAGCAGCGAGTCGCATTGCGAGTAGTTGCGGGCGTTTTCGGCGCGTGGGACGACCTTCACCAAGCCACGGTAACCGTTTTGGCTGTGGCCTGCCGAGATGCCTTTCGAGATGACGGTGCTGCGGGTGTTCTTGCCGAGATGTATCATCTTCGTGCCCGTGTCAGCCTGCTGGTAGTTGTTGGTGACGGCGACGGAGTAGAACTCACCCACCGAGTGGTCGCCCATCAGCACACAGCCCGGGTATTTCCATGTGATGGCAGAGCCGGTCTCGACTTGCGTCCAAGAGATCTTGGAGCGGTCGCCGCGACAAAGGCCGCGCTTCGTGACCAAGTTATACACGCCGCCCTTGCCGTCCTTGTCGCCCGGGTACCAGTTTTGCACCGTGCTGTATTTCACCTCAGCGTCGGTCTCGGCAATGATTTCGACGATGGCCGCATGAAGCTGGTTTTCATCACGTTGCGGTGCCGTGCAGCCTTCCATATAGCTCACATACGCGCCTTCGTCGGCCACAATCAAGGTGCGCTCAAACTGGCCCGTGTTGGCCGCGTTGATGCGGAAATAGGTGGACAGCTCCAACGGGCAGCGCACGCCCTTCGGGATGTAGCAGAACGAGCCGTCGCTGAAAACCGCCGAGTTGAGCGCGGCAAAGAAGTTGTCGGTGTAGGGCACCACCGAGCCAAGGTATTTCCTCACCAAGTCGGGGTGTTGCCTGACCGCCTCGCTGAACGACATGAAGATGACACCATGCTTCGAGAGCGTCTCTTGGAAGGTCGTCTTCACCGAGGTTGAGTCCATCACTGCATCGACGGCCACGCCCGAGAGCTTCTTCTGTTCGTCCAATGAGATGCCGAGTTTGTCGAAAGTGGCCAACAGTTCGGGGTCCACCTCGTCAAGGCTCTGTTTCTCCTGCCGTTTGCGCGGCGCGGCGTAGTAGATGATGTCCTGATAGTTGATTTCGGGGATGTCGAGATGCGCCCAGTCGGGTTGCTTCAGCGTCAGCCAATGGCGGAAGGCCTTCAGGCGGAACTCAAGCAGCCAATCGGGTTCCTCTTTCTTCTTGGAAATGAGGCGAATGATGTCCTCGTTGATGCCTTTTGGCGCGAAATCGGTCTCAATGTCGGTCACGAAGCCATATTCATACTCCTTGCTTGTGACCTCGCTGATGATATTTTCGTTCGGATGTTGATCCATGATTCTGCGGTTTTGACTTCGGGACTTCGAGACTTCGGGACTTCGAGACGTTTTGTCGTCCCGTAGTCTCGCGTCACGCAGTCTCACGTCTTATTAAGAATGATTTCAAATTAGGCTGCAAAGATAAGGTTTTATTATTATGCGACGTGTCCCATTTGGTACAAAATTGCGTTTTTTTCTTGGGCATTCCAATTTTTGCGTTAGTTTTGCAGTCAAATACGGCTTCAATGCGCAAAGGCAATCCACATAAAGGTTTCTGGTTCCATTTCGGCAGGGTGATGGCCTGCATAGGTATCTTGCTGTTACTGACCGTTTTGGTCGTCTACCTCTCCGTACCCACCTACAGCTTCAAGGAGCCGCGACCTTTCGAGGGCGAATACCTCTACAACCCGTATCAGGACATGAACCCCGACCTGTGGAAAAAGTACCATTTCCATTGCCACTCGCGCAAATATCTCGGCCTCACCAATGGACGGAAAAGCACAGAAACTGCCATCGACAGCGTTTACCGCATTTTGGGCTATGACCATTACGGCATCTCCGATTACATGGGCATCAACAAGCATAACGCTGATAAAGAGGACTATATCCCCGCCTACGAGCACGGCTATGGCCTCATCCGCAAGACGCACCAAATCTGCATTGGGGCCGAGTCGGTGTATCGCATCGACTTTCCTTTCATGCAGAACCTCAACATGAAACAGCACATGATCAACAAGTTAGGGGAACGGAGCCGCTTCGTGATGCCCGCCCATGCCTCGTTCACGAAAGGCTACAAGGTGAGCGACATGAAATACTTGAGCAACTACCGCTTGATTGAGGTCGTCAACCCTTACGGCAACGCCTTCGAGCACTGGGATGCGGCGCTCTCCAACGGTCACCGGCTGTATGCCCTCGGCGACGACGACACACACGACATCACCAACGTCCATGAGGTGTGCCACAACCTGACGATGGTCAACACGCCCGACCTCAAGGCCGAGAATGCCTATGACGCTTTGGAGCGTGGCCTGTGCTATGCCGTCGAGTTCGACAACTTTTTCCATTTCCCCATGACGCTTGAAGAAAAAGCCGAACAAGCCCACAAGCTGCCGCATCTCACTATGGCCCAATTGGTTGGTGACACGCTTTTCATCAGCACCTCAGCCGAGACGATGCAGGAAGTGAAGTTCATCGGGCAGGACGGTAAGGTGCTGAAGACCGAGGAGAACGTGGCGACGGCGTTCTACGTCATCCAGCCCGACGACCCGTATGTGCGCACCGAAATCAACGTGAACGGCTTGCAGCATTTCTACCTCAACCCCGTCACGCGACACGCCACTTCGTTTGTCGTCGACCGTCGCTTGGACGAAATCAACTGGGCGCAAACCGCCCTCTATTGGGTGGTCTATGCCGTGGCTTTCGTGGCCTTCGGCTGGTATCTGATCAGAAAGGCGAAAGAAAGGAAAGCAAGTCAAAATGAAGATTAAAGAGCAGAATATCAACAAGATAATGATTTGGCTTTTGGCCGTCAGTGCCATCGTCAGAGGCGTGTTGGCGGCTTGGATGGAGTTGGGCAACGACGAGGTGTATTACTGGACCTACGCGCTCTATCCCGACTGGAGCCATTTCGACCATCCGCCGATGGTGGGCTGGGTGATTCAGCTTTTCAGCCTTAACCTGTTGCTCGACAGCGAGTTCTTCATCCGATTGGCCTCGGTCGTCTTCATGACCGCCGACACCTATATTATATATCGCATTGGCAAAGACATTAAGGATGCGCGAACTGGACTTTACGCCGCCCTGCTTTACACGGCTTCCATCTATGCCTTCGTCATCACGGGCGTTTTCATCATGCCCGACACGCCGCTGATGTTGTTTTGGCTCTTGGCCTTCTGGATGGCTATTCAGTTCCTGATCCAGCCGAAAAGCCGATACTTGTTTCTTTTCGGCCTCTTCGCAGGTTTGGCCATGCTCTCCAAATACTCAGGTATCTTCCTTTGGTTTGGCATGGCACTTTACATCCTGATATTCAACAGGAAACAACTGAAAAATCCATACCTTTACCTTGCGTTGCTGCTTTCGGCTTTATGTTGCCTCCCCATCCTTTATTGGAACTTGAAATACGATTTCGTCAGCCTGAGTTTTCACGGCAACCGCGTGGGAGGGGGCACTTTCAGTCTCGGCACTTTCGGCACGGAAATCGGAGGCGAGTTGCTCTATAACAACCCCGTGGTTTTCGTCTTGGCGATCATTGCGGTGATGGCTGCCTTCAAGAAAAAGTTGGGCATCGAAAAAAACATGCAACGCCTTATCCTTTGCATCGCCCTGCCGATGATTGCGGTGTTTTGGGTATTCTCGTTCACCCGCCCAATCTTGCCGCATTGGAACGCGCCGGCCTATGTTTTGCTTATCATTTTGGTTGCCTGCTATTTGCGTGACAAAAACCCCGATTCCGAAGCCTTGCCCAAGTCCATCACGGCTGCCTTGTGCGTTTTGGCTTTGACCTTGGTCGTAGGCGTGACCGAAATCAAGACGGGCTTCATCCCTTTGGACAAACACACTGAGCCAGAGGCACTTGGACGCGAGGATTTCACGGTCGACATGTACGGCTGGCGACAACTCGGAGAAAAGTTCGCCGACTTCCGCGAGCAGAAGATTGCCGAGGGCGTGATGAACGAAGAAGACGGCATCGTGGCCAACGAATGGTTCCCCTTGGCCAACCTCGACTATTACGTCGCCCGCCCGCTGAATATGCGCGTGATGGGTTTGGGCTGGCCCGAACAATTGCATAAATACCTATGGATCAACGATGAACGCGGCGGCTTCCATGTTGGCGAAAACTACTGGTTCCTCACCGACAGCCGCTATCTGAAAGACCCCGACGAGCTATACCGATGGTATTTCCAGAAGATTGAGTTGGTCGGCGTGATCGAAATCGAGCGTTGCGGCAAGCCCGCCAAGAACTTCTTCGTCTACACCTGCAAAGGGCTGCGACAAATGCCTCCGACCTTGGCCGACGTCAAGCGTGGCATCCTATGACTACATTTATTCCGCCTGAAACAGCGTGATGATGTTCAGAATCACCTCCGAGGCTTTCATCATGCTTTCGAGCGGCACATATTCCAACTTGCCGTGGAAGTTGTG
>FLNV01000249.1_pt1 | contig 19807 bp, 16 predicted proteins | sample 1140351 | NCBI WGS metagenome assembly FLNV01 (sample SAMEA3878207, study PRJEB12797) | bioreactor metagenome | biome: Moose rumen | place: Sweden | collected 2011-10 | reverse complement strand
GGTTCGTTGTTTTTAAGAAGAAATAGATAAACGCAGGTTTGTTTTGCTTGAAAAATACTCTGGGTTCACATTTCTTAACTAAAAACGCTGAATTGTTAATTTTAACTTAATTTCCGGTGCGGACGGATGTCTTTTATACTGACTGCCGGCTGGCAGCCACCGGAATATTGGTGTATGGTATTGCAAAGATATGAAATCTTTGGGTAACTACCAATGGATGGAGTGATTTTTTTAGATTGTCGGGCGATTTTTGTGTGAATGTTGGGTTGTTGACGGGTAGTAGCGTTTTTTTTGTCGGTACGAATCGGGTGCGTGGGTGCGCACAAAACGGATTTTTATATTACTACGCGGTGGTTGCGCTGGTGGGTTCTGGCTTTTGGATGGCGGTGGTCTTACCGTCTTTCTCGATGGCGGTGACGCTTACGATCTGGCCATTGTTGAGGCCGTCGAGCAAGGGTGCGCCCACATAGCAATTCTTCACGAAGGCAAATGCCTTGCCCGCCGCGTTCTGCTTGATGAGGAGTTTGCCGGTGATGCTGACCACCTTTCCGAAGAGCAGGCTGACTTCCTCCTCCGTGGCAATAGTGGGTGAGAGCAGTTCCGTCTGGTGGGGCAGTGTCTGCTTCATTCTTGCCTTGACGAAACTGCCGGGCAGTAGCGTCTCTCGGGTTTTCAACTTCTTCTTCGGCATCACCACGGGCTTGCCTTTGCAGTCCCTCAGGGCCACCATCTCCTGCCCCTTCTTACTCGTGAAGAAACGGTCGACGAGGAATACTGCCTGTGGAAGGTCGTAAAGCAGGAAGTCGGCGGCCGGTTGCGCCATTCGCTCCAACCATTTGTAGTCGCGCTTGGCGGCCGTCGTCTCTTTTGGTATGAGCGTCATGAGGCGGTAATAGTCGGCAGGAATTTTCCATCCGTGCTGGCTGTAGGTGGCGTAGACTTTTCCGAGGTCGAAGAGAGCCTGTGCATGGTCTCCCTCCAAGATGAGCATCTCCGCCAGGCGGAGGTGTATGGCTCCGACGAAGTCGTCGTTTCGCTGAGCTGTCAGCGCCATGCAGAGCGCGCCTTTCCTGAGCTTGGTGTCGTCGGTGAGTTCTGCCAGCTCGTTCCAGAAATAGGCTTTGCGTTCGCACAGCAGTGCTTGCTTGTAGGCTTGGATTGCCTCATCGCGTAATCCCTGCCGAACCAGTACCATACCTAACTGCCGTTGGTGTTCGGCGGTCTTGGGATAGCGTCGGACGGCCTGGCTGAGCAGCTGGTTCATCATCACAAGTTCCTCTGGTGTCGCGCCGTTCTTCAGCTCTGCCATGGCCTGGTAGATGGTTTTCTGGGCGAGCGACATGATTGTGGCTTGCTCAGCCTGGAACGGCACCCAGTCGTCCTCTCGGAAATTCTCCGGTCCCCACATCCTGAGGAACTTGACGAACTGGAAGTCGGCATATTCCTTCTTTATGTTGATGGCCAGGTAAAGGAATGAGGAGTGGAGCACCGACGGTCGTTCTGTCTGTAGTCTGAAATATTCGGCGAGCCCTCTTCTTGCTTCCCGTGAGCCTATTTGCCTATAGCGAGCTTTGAGCCTCCGGTAGGCAATCCATGCGAAGGTGAGGTGGTAGGTGGTTGAGAGGTTGTCCTGCCTGAGCAGCTCCTCCACCATCTGGTAGGCCTGCTCCGTGGTGGCTTCCTGTCTGGAGAGCTTGAACGCCTCGTTGATGATGCTGAATACATTGTCCATGGCTGGTTCGTGTTTTTTTGAGAGTAAAATACAAAGTGAACGGAGACTGGTCAGAAGAAGAGGGTGTTCTTGCTTCGTGTGATGATGTCGATGCTGATATGCTTCCCGATGACCTTCATGTTGTTGATGATGTCGGTGGATACGGGGCAGACGATGATGCTGTCGTCGTTCTCGTAGAGCGCCTGAATCTCTGTGAGGTCGTCGCGTATCTGCTGGTATGTGGTGTTGTTGAGGTCAGCAAGGAAGATGGACTTCTGTATGCGTGTGCATCCTTGCTTGATGAGGTATTTCGCCACGTTGTACCTCACTTTGTTGCTCTCGATGTCGTACATGATGAAGAAAATCATATTTCCAGGTGGTCTATGGGGTTTGCTGACGATGCCGATGAGTGCGTCCACGCGTTCCTGCAGCGATGGCAGCTCACCGTCGTCGTCTGGTTCGTTTGATTTCTCGTTGACGTATCGCGGGTTTTCCAGTCCTGCCGCTTTCAGTTTCCGGAGAGCCTCCAGGTAGTCGTCCGCGCCTTTCTGTTTGCCCATTTATTGTATAGTTTAGATAGTTGAGAGTTTAGAGTTTGAGAGGACCATGTGGATGGATTCTTATTAGTTTAGAGTTTAGTAGGCCATGTGGGTTGAAGGCAGTTACAAGACGCGCCATGGCGCGTCTCTACATGTTGAGGAACTGTAGGATGATGTCGCGCAGTAGGCTGTTGAGCGCTTCGTCTGTTCCGCATTTAGGGCTGATTACGGCAGAGAATCCGTGCTTGCCGTAGAAGAGGTTGACTTCCGCCTTCTTCAGTCCCAGCTGAGCAAGTATTTTCTTGCCGTACTGAATGCTCTTCACCTCCTTGACATAAAGTCCTGCCTGTTCGATATAGGTCTTCAGGTCGTTCATGATGTTCTGCAGCTCCTCCGGCACGAACACGGGCTTTGGTGCCGGCTCGCGTGGCTTGACACCCAGCCGCTTCTTGATTTCCGCCATGATGTCGTCCTCCGGCTCCCGCGGACCTTTCTTCTCCTTTGGCTCCTCCTTGTTGCCGCCCTGAGGTGTTTTGCCTTGCTTGTCTGTTGTTGGCACGTCGAAGGGCAGCTCCTCTCCGATGTAGCTTCCCAAGTCCACCGGTTCGCATGCAAGGTTGTAGTAGGCCTCCGGATCGACGCTGATGAAGCAGGCCCGGGACACGTCGCTCGTCACCTTGTCGACCACCTGCTCCAGCTCGTACTGTGCTGACAGGCGGAAGAGAAACTCCTTGTAGAAGTCGGAGTAGAGGCCGGCGTCGTAGCACCGCTCCTTCAGGCGGAACATCACCTTCAGACCGTCCTCGCTGGGCGAGAGGAAGCACATCAACACCCGTGGGTCCGCCTGCAGCTTCTGCCTCACCTGTCTTATGTCCATCCCCTTGGCGCTGAGTTTGTCGATGTCGACGATAAACCGGTCGATGTAGGCGAAATTAATTTTTTTTCGTGTTGCCGGTGAGAAGATTCCGCAAACGACGTAAGGCAGCTTCTTCTTCGCCTCGGCATACTGCTTGATATCGAGCTGATAGACGATGCGCAGCTGCCGGATTAGCGCCTCGTTGGTCGGTTTCGGATGCAGCAGGCTGTTATAGAAGTAATCCACCGGCACCTTCTGCAACGGATCGTTGGGCGCCGTTATGTTGGTTCCGAACATTATCATAGTATATTTAGTTTAGAGTTGAGAGTTTAGAGTTGAGAGGACCATGTGCAGAATGAGGCCTAATAGGCAGAATGGGTCTAATGGACAGAATGGGCTGGATGTGCAGTCTGGACGCTGGCGGAGATTCATTCCGTGGGTTGCTATAGCTATTCTGCTTTTTGCTGTTGATCCAGTCCGTCGGAGTAGTTCTTGAATTTCTGTGCGAGGCTCTGAATGTAGAGGAAGAGCTGGTTGTTTCGTGAGCGTGTGATGCCCCGTTGTGTGATTTCCTCGTCGAGGTAGTCGTTCATGGACTGTATGAGTACTCGCCTTCCGAGCCCCTCGAGCCAGTAGGAGCCGTCGTCGCGCACGGAGTAGTATTCGTCGGTGATGATGTCCTGTGCGATGAGTCGGTAGACCACATAATCGACCCACACGCGGTAGAGTTCGATCACGTCGTAGACAAGTACGGGCCGGTTGTAGTCGTCGCGGTGCATCACTCCGATGTATGGGTCGATTCCCGCCTTGATCATGCTTCCCTCGATTTTGCTGTAGAGTAGTCCGTATCCGTAGTTGAGGAAGGCGTTGGTCACGTCCAATGCCGGGTGCTGCGACCTGGCCGGCATTCGGTACGCCTCCGGTATGAAGAGGTTGAGCGTCTCGAAATAGGTTTTCGACGCCTGCCCTTCCCATCCTCTGAGAGTGGCGGCGATGTCGTTGACGATGAATCCCTCGAGCCGTCCCACCTTCGTCTTGTAGTCCTCCAGCCGTCTGCGGGTGCGCTCCACTTCTTGCGCCACGTCCTCGCTGTCTGCGCGCATGAGCAGTAGCATGGCCTGCTGGTTGTCAATCTTCGTTGTGATGACTTCCTTAATCCAGTCCACGGCGTCATGGGTGTAGGTGAAGTTCAGCTGTCCCTTCCGGATGGTGGAGATGGAGCCGTATTTCGGGCTCCACACCCTGCCAATGGGTTTTCCTGACTTTCCTACGAAGATAATCTCGATTTCTTTTTCCACAGCCAACATCACGGCATCGCTTGAAATCTGTGCGCCGCGGCTGATCTGTATGCTGCTGATACCGACGGGCGGTATCTTGTGCTTGCCTTCAGCCGTTGTTATGACGAATCCTTCCGTGTCGCGGCTGAGGCTTACACCGTATGTGTTGAGTATGAGTTCCATAGTTTTTCGTTGTGATTATATGGGTCGAATGGGCGTAATGGGTCGAATGGGGTGGATTGGACTCAGCTGCCGAGGTAGAATTCATCGACGACGAAGAGGTTTTCCTTAGCCCTGGTCATTGCAGTGTAAAGCCACTGGTAGGTGTCGGCTTTAGCCATGAGCGAGATGTTTCTTGGCATGTTGAGATAGACGTTGCTCCATTCTCCTCCCTGCGCCTTGTGGCAGGTGATGGCATATCCGTAGTTAGCACGGAGCGCATTGAGGTACGGGTCGGTGAGCATGAGTTCCTTGAACCTTGTTGACTTCTGGCGTATGTTTTTGCTTTTCATCCGGAAGAAGTAGTCGATGAAAAGTGCCTTCTGCTGAGTCTGCGTGATGTTAGGGCTGATTCCGCACAGGATGTCTGTGATCATGAATTGTGACACCTTCCGTTTTGTCACAAGTTCCTCCACCTCCACCTGCTGGAAGGTCAGTCCTGCCCTTTGCTGGAAAGGTCCGACTTGCCTGACGACCACCATGTCGCCGTTGGCCAGCCCTGAGATGATGTTGTTCTGAGTGACGAGCAGTAGGTCTCCTTTCTGCAAAAGTCCGTTCAGTCCCAGTGCCGGCCTGATGAGTCTTGAGAGCTGTGAGCATTCGCGGTTGGAGCGGTTGATGAGAGTGGCGTGGTCGTATCCGTTTTCTTTGATGTCCCGGATGTAGCGGTCCACGAGGTCCATCTGGCTTGGGCAAATCTTGATGTTCTTGTATCCCCTGAGGGGGAACTTCGCCCATTTCACGGCTGGCGGGTTCTTGTAGAGCTCACGCACCCGCTTGGCAGAGAGTACGATGTCGTTCTGTCCGTCCTGCCGCATGATGTCGGTGAGCACGGCCTCCATGCAGCTCATCCCGAATTCCCTCTTTATATATTCAGCAGAGAGAGCTGGTGAGAGCGTCTCATTTACAGGCGGCAGCTGGCAGTTGTCGCCCACGAAGATGTATTTTCCTTTTGTGTCGTAGTTGAGCAGGTCGTGTAGTGTCTGCCCGCTTCCGAAGATGGCCTGAGTGGGGTTCTTGTCCTCCAGGTTTCCCACCATCGACGACTCGTCGACTATATAAAAGCACCGTTGGTAATCTTCGTTTTCCACCTCCGCGAAGTCGAAGTTCAGCAGGAGCTGTCCTGTTTGGTCCATCTTCGGCTGTTCCTTCACGTCGGCGTAAATCTTGTCGAGGTCCTGGTTCAGGTCCTTGAACACATATAGCAGAGAGTGGATGGTTGAGGCCAGCGTGCCTGTGATGTCACGTATGATCTTAGCTGCCCTTCCTGTGGAAGCCAGGAGCTTGAACCGTTCGTCCATCTTCCTCAGGTCGTTGATGAAGGTCTTCAGCAGCGTGGTCTTTCCCGTTCCGGCATATCCTTTGAGGATGAACACCTTGGTGTCGTCGTTCATAAAACGGTGGAACTGGTCGTACGCCCTTTGCTGAGAGGGTGTGAGCTTGATAGGCTGGTCTTTTGGTTGGGTCGATTCCATATTTACGCTTTTCTGTTGTTTGGGAAATATGTTAGTATTTTCGTAGCCTTACGAATTTGAAAGTTGATATTTTGCTGCCGTCGGGCAGGGTGGAGACTTCCCGACGTGTGGTGGACGCCACACAGGTGATACCCTCCTGCTTCAGCCGGCTGACTACGGAGAAGGTGAGTGTCATCTCTCCCATTATGTGTACGACATGGGGCAGATCGGAATTGCCGGTTTGCTCCGCCTCGTGGATCATTCGTCGTACCACCTTGAAGTAGGCTGCGGCCATGGCCTCTATGTCCTCCTCGGTTGCCTCGGGCTCCACGACGGGGAAGGGTAGGTCGTAAATTTCGCCGTACTGTCTTGCGGCTGCCAGCTGCTCCTCGCTCCATGCTCCGGACGGATGATTGGTGAAGTTGATGAACATGATAGTAAGTTTAAAGTTGAATGTTTAAAGTTTAAAGTGTTCCATGCGGACGGATGACTATCTCTATGGACTTAACAGACTTTCTTTTCGTCTTTTGAAATTAAAGCTTTTACTGTATTGGTCTTTTTTCTTCAAGGCATTCTGTCGTCTGTGGCTGAACAACTGACGGTAAAAAGCGAAACACGAATTTCAAGAATTATTGAGAACGCGAATTCTTCTAATGAACATAACACTAATCTCTATTATGATGATATAACTATATAATAATTCATCTTTGATCTATTCGAATAAGAATGTTTCTAGAGTATTTTTTTTAATGATTAGGCATACTCGATAATTATCGCTCTGCATTTTTTATATGCCTTATCAAATGTTTCTTTTAATTTGTTAAAGCTTGTGCTTCCATTTTTCTTGTCGTTTTGTGCATTTCCTTTTCCATGATTAATGATATTTCGGTACTCTGCCAATCTTGGATAAGCATTCCGTTCTCGAAGTTCTTGGATTATATCTTCATGTAGTAATGAGAAAAATTGGTAAGGATATTTCTTGAAATCTTCATATAGTTCATTGTTTTTTATTTTCTTATCTTCAATTGTAAGAACTTTGCTGATAAATTCTCTGAAATCCCTTTCATTTTCATCTTCTTTTTCCGAATGAAATGGATTTAAATAGCTATATTTATTTTGTAGAATAGTTAAAACGTATTCTCTTGCAAGAGTATATGCTTGTGTCAGCATATCAAAATGTTGAGTCCATTGAATTGCTGCAACAATATTTGCATCAGGGTTATTAATGTTAAATCCAAATTCTTCAATTCTTTCGTTTATCTTTTTTATAATTTCTCTTACAGGCTCTCTTATTGTCTGAGCTGAATTGTATTTTCTCTTAACTTCAGATAATTTTGTCAGATAGGAACCTGCTCTAATTCCACTTCTTCTATTGGTCTGTATGAAATTATCTAATTCTGTGATAGCATTTATTATACTATTGATAGTATTGTAATCTTCTTCGCCAGTTAATTTTTTTAAGTTTTCAGAAACTTTTTTGGGGCTCCTTCCAAATTCTGTAATACTTGTTGCTGTTTCAGTCAGTTTTTGCAGTCTAACGATATTGGTCATGTCAACTATAGGGGCAATACGCTCTTCGATTGGCATATTTTTCACTTTGTAAGCAGGACCAAGTTTCTCAAATGCACCATAATTAACTGACTTTATTTCTACCCCTTTCGTGTATTGTGCAAAGTTGAATAGAGATGAAGCAAAAAGTGGAATTGAACGGAAAGCATGGGTGATGTCGAAATATATTTTATCATCATTCTGTAGTAATCCATATACTGTTTTGAACATATCCCAAACTTCATCTTCGGAAAATCCTTCTGATATGAATGTGCCTTCAATCTTTGCTTTTAGACCAAGTTCGTTTAAGCGCTGTTGAAGACCTATTTTTTCATTTTCTTGATCTTTTACTTCTTTTTCATTAAATCTAGTGTGGCCATTGTTTAGCCAATTTAGTTGATATGAACCTTGGTCTCCTTTAGTTTGGTCTCCTTTAGTATAGAATATGAAAATTCTATCGTTTCCTGTCCAGTCTTTAGCAATCCTGCTTAAAATTGCCTCTTGGATGAAACGAACGGGCTTTGATGGCTCTTCATTTTCCCATTGATATCTTGTTTGAAGATAATTGTTCGTTCCTAAAAACGAAATAAATACGTTTCTTGCCATAATCTATCGTACAAAGAATTTTAAAAGTTGATAGTAAATAAGATTTTCAATAATATGGGAAAGATTGTGATTATCTCTTCTTTTTATTTAATGATTCCTTTGAAGAATTTAATACCATCATTCAGCTCATTTATCATTTTTATAATGCTGCTTGTTGATTCTAGAGAATGGGCAACTTTCTTTCTGTTATTATTCAATTTGTTGAAAGTGATTTTAATTGTTGAATATTCAGGCTTTTTTTTGTCAAAAATTATGCTTTTTGCAGCTTTTCTACTCTCAGGATTAGTATAGTCTAATCCGTTGTTTTCACACACAAACGTGATAATGGCTTCAATCAGAGAGATGTATGCTGCAGCATAGTTATGATGACGGCTTTGCCATTCAGCCAGTTTTAATTCAAAGAGTGAGTTTTTTTCTATTTTGTCAAAAGTATCTATAAATTCCTTGATAGATGGGGGAATAATCATTTCAGGAATTTTATTAGAATATGCTGTGTTTTTTATACTCGAGAGTCGTTGTACTTGTTTCTTTATGGCTTGTATGTGGTTTAAACTCATTGCCTTTGAAAAATCTTCAATTAGGGAAGCGACGCTTTTGTTCTCGTTCTCCATCAGGCCCGATATTATACTTCCGTTCCCATAGTTTTGGAAAGCGTATGCACCTATAATCCAATCGTTGATGTTTAAGATTGATGTTAAATCTACAATTGGAGTATGCCCCATTTCTTTCGTAATGTCAAGCATACCATAAAAAATATGGCTGATATTGATTTTCTTAGAGCTAATGGTCTTTAGATATATTAGCAGTTGCATCACCATTATTGGAAGGGACCTAAATGAATGAGTTATGTCGATTATCAACTCGTCACCATTTTTGATGTATTCATCCAATGATAGAATAATGTTGATGTTTTCTTGCAACTCTTGCTCATTCAGACCATATTTAATTAAAGCAATGTGTGAGTCTTCACCAAGTTCTTTTTCTATTTCTTTTTGATGGGGAAGAGTTAATTCGGAACTATAATTTCCTTTCTCACAATGCTCAGCTATGTCAAAGTAGATGTTATCGTTTATGGCTTGATAATCTTTGTCCTTCATCTGCTTCAAGCTTTTGTAAACTTCTTCCCACATACTCCTTACGGTCCCTATCATAAGGACTTTCTTGGCTTGATATTTTTCTCTCAGGGCAAGAGATACAAATGAGTACTCCCCAATGCTTTCACCATTAATGGTGTAATTGGCTTTTCTGTATTCCCTAGGTTCACGGTCTGTGCTGGGTGACTCTTCTTGCTTTTTGTTAATAACGCCACCCGTTCCTAAAAATGATATCAGTACTTTTGCCATATGTTTATTATAAGTTAGAGGTTAATCGTATAATTGAATTGTTGCATTTTATGCAACGGTTGGATTTTGTCAAATCAGTGATGCTTAGTTTCAATATTTATAATAAAATGTGGTTATTTCAAAAAATGTAGAGCCACTTTTCTATATTCCCAGTTTCTCCATCAGTCGTGGCCCGTCGAAGATGCCGTTGATGCCGAGGATGGCGGCACGTTTTCTGATGTTGGCTCTTGTCTCTATCTGCAGTCGGTTGATAGGCTGGATCATGAAGAGGTAAGAGCGGACGTTCTGTCCAAGGTCTTTTGCGACGGCTGACAGCTTGTAGAGAAATTTGTCGATGTTGGCATGCATGGTTGGTCCCTGCGTTCCCACTTTGCATTCAACCACATAGAGCTTGTTGTCCTTCACGAATGCGACGTCGATTTCGTTGTCGTAGACGACAGACCCTTTCCTGTAAATCTTCACGGACTTTCCTATCGACTGGGAATTGAGGGACCTAAACTCCGACCGAATTCTCCTGAAGGCGTACTCCTCGAACCATTCTCCCAGCCAGAACCGCCGCTCCGCGGTGTTGGGCTTTTGCTGAGCACGGAGTATGTCGTCCGTCAGTCGGAACTCGCGGAGCATCAGCGTGTTGAATACTTTTTCTGATGCATTGGCCTCGAGTAGATAGCGGTTGTCGCATTCGTAGGTCATGCCATGGAGCGTGAAGTATTCGTCAAGGTTAAGTCTGTACTTTATCCTTTTCCCTTTCTTCCGGTCGAAGTCGAAATACTCGTTCGTTCCGAACGGGATATAGATGAACCGCGCGTTATAGTCCTGGAAGAACTGGAAAACGGAGATGGACATGGCCTTCGTTCCGCCAGTCTGGTTGATGCAGTATTCGTCAGCACGAGAGAACCGGGCTTGCCGCAGTTCCCTCATGATGACGAAGTAATTCTCACTGGAGACGACCACCCTCCTGATGCTTTGAGGTTCCCGCCCCAGCGCCTTCTCTATGTTGAATCCGATTTCTCGGCAGACCCCCTGCTCGGTGCTGATGAACACGAAGTCATCGAACTGCCCCTCCGTCTCCTTGATGAAGATATAGTTCGGGATGACGTGGTCGCTGAGTAGGGAAATGAGGATCCGTGCCATGGGATTTTACGTTATTTAAAGACAACTCAAACAGTTCAGATATGCCGGCTTTCAGATAGAATAGTGCTTCTTCTCGTATTCGATGACAATGTCCGACATGAGGCTCAGCTCGATGGTGGAAGGGTCGTTGGCCGGTGTGTCATCGTTTACAAGCGGCAACAATTCTTCGATTCGCTTTAGTGCAAACTTGTATTTTTCTTCAGATATTTTTTCCATTGTAGAAGTTCTTATATGGTTGAACAGTCAATTTTGTCATATGTGGATGTCGTGAACTTATTTTGTCCACGACACCCACAGATGATTGTTTATCAGAAGATTAGATGATAGAGTTTGTCAGAGTTTTCTTTTCCGATGTGTTTAGGCACATCCTTCCATTTTCTTGTATCTTTCCAACTCTTAATTTTGTCGGCCTTGTCTTTTAGGACGTTTGCAATCTTTTCTAGATCTTCTTCAGGAATGTTTTGATCTGTATATTTTTTCTTGAGACCATTTGCAAAAGATGCTGGAGAGTTGATTGTTAAAGTTTTAATGTAATCTATGATATTGCCTTTGGCTAAATCTGCTCTTCTTTTCTCGTTTTCACACTCTAAGATTTGAGCAGCATAGTTGTAAAACCCAAGCTCTTGTGCTTCTTTGTACTTTGCTATTGCTTCATCAAACATCTTTTTTTGCCGGAAGTCCTTTGCCTCTGCTATTATTACTGCTTCAATATTTTGCCTTAGGTTTTCATTGCACAATTCAATCTGCTCTTTATAGTCGTTTCTTCCAAATTCCTGAGCTACCTCAAATTTTTCTTTTGCTTCCTTGTAATTTCCTTCTTTCAAAAGTTCAGAAGCTTTGGTTGCCAAAGTCTGCTCTTCCATCATCTCTTTTTTGTTTTTGCAGGCTTCAATCTGTTTTTCGTAATTAGTGAATCCATATGATTGTGCTTCAATATACTTCTCTATAGCTTCAACATATTTATTTTCTTTTTCCAGGGTTAATGCAACACTTGCAATTTGCAATGCTTGTTGTTTTTTCTCTGAAATTATAGAGATAACGTCCTTGAATTCATTCATGGTCTTAATTTCAGGATTTTCAACCATTAATTTGATGAATTCAGTGTATTTCTTTAATGAAGCCATTTGCCTGGCTTTTTCAATGGTTTTATCCAGATTATCTATTCTTTCTTTTTCTCTAGCTCTTTTTTCTTCTTCTTTGGCTAGTTTTTCTTCCTTATTGCTCCTTTGTCTGTCAGTACCGACATTTCCAGCGAATGAAATTCTTCGAACTTTTTTGTCAATAATTTCTGAGTATAGACCCAGCTGTTCTCCTTTGTTGTATGATTGTAAGCCTTGATAGAACTCATTGTCATCTCTTCTAGTGGACATATTCATATATGTAAACTCTTCGTCACGTTTGTCTTTAATACGTAGAGCCATTAATCTTAATTCCCTCAATTGTACACTTCCTTCCCAATTTGCAATATTCGCTTCCATCTCACTTTGGAAGATTGAAATGAAATCACTATTTTTGCTGTAATTGTCTGTAATAGAACGTAAATAATTAATCGATGCATCTATTTTTACAGTTCCATATCCTAATGGTTTACCTTGTCCAAGGTTGTGATAGCAGTTCTTTTCATTCCAAAAATTTAGGGCATTTAAAAGTGCTCCTAATTCAATGGGACGCAGATTGTGAAACATGACTTTTCCTTCGAATTTGCTTCCTTTGTTAAGAGGCTTTATGAAGAACTTCATTCCGTCTGTGCCATTATTGTCTTTAACTTCGTTTCTTATTGGGTATCTTTTTCTGCCCGCAAGTTGAATTGTATCGGAATTCCATGATTTACCATTCCCCAAATAAAGAGGATAGTATGAAGGATGTGGTGTTGATAATGCTAATTCTTTCTCTTTAGCAAATACTGGTTTGCCTTTTAAAAAAGCATGAGCAATTTGAACTCTCCCTTTTAATCCTTCATTCTTGTCTGTATAACCGAAAATACATTCGGCAAGGTCAAGCTTTTCGTTTGAAAGCAATTCGTCTGGTATACCATCATATATGCTATTGTATGCAGGGTATTTATACATGTATGAAATACCGATACTGTCTATTTCATTATTTCTTTTGCTAAAGAATACCGGAATTCTCTCACCTGCGTATAACTTGTTTTTTAGAAGAAGTTTTTTCTCGTTTTTATCTTTGATTTTTTTGTCGTTGTAGTCTGGCGAATTTTGATGTATCTTTTCAAATTCTTTAATGACAAACGGATTAACAAGAATATTATATTCTTCTACATTATCTTTAAATACAAATTCATAGATTTTACCTTCCATTCTTTTTTTCTTCATACTGTATTTTCTAGGACTTGGTTGTCCAGTAAACACAATAGTTCCAGAAAATTCATCTCCAAAGACAACGAATTTTTTATTTGGGTCATAAGGGTCTTTATGACCATAATCTAGTGAAAATCTTTGATGTAAATCAAAACCTTTAAGCAGTTTGTATTTTGTTCTTGCTGTTTTATTCTCATCTTTAGACAATTTACGATTTTCGTCTTCTCCTTTAATGAATGTCAAAAAATCTTTAGAAAATTTTTTTGCAATTGTTTCTGCTGATATTCTATATGGAATCCCACAATCGTCTATGTAAAAATTATTACCAACTTTACGTAGCCATCCACAATGAATATTACCAGGTTTGATAACCTCTTTATAGAAATTATAGTCGGGTCCGTTCAATGCTCTAATTCCAAATGATTGATTTTGGACTTGAGTCATTTTACCAAAACTGATTATTTCTAGGACAGAACGTATTGCTCCTTTGATTGATGTTGCGGGAATGAAATATCTTCCATCTTTAGTGTGGGAGAACTCATAATGCTTGCCAGATTTGTCTTCTTCTCTGCTCTGTGCCTCACCATTTTTTATGAAAATCGGTGATTCCGCAGAGATGGTTACATCGATTATTCCGCTAAGCCCATCGCTGAAAGGAATATCCTGAGATATTTGATTGGCCCAGTCGGGAGAATAAATCTTATCGTTTAAAGGAACGAAATTGAAAGGTGCTCGTAGTGTTGCCATATTCTATTCCTCCTCTTTATTTAAAAATTCAAAACCAATGAAAACTAACGCAGTAGGAACTTTTGTCTTCATTCCCTCACAGAGTGGGTCTCCTTCTTTCTGGACTTCCCAGAGTTGTTTTAACTTGAGGCTTTTGACTATTTCCGATTTTGATTTCGTTTCCAATCTTGACTTCGGCACGAAATGTATCGGTTCAACCAGATCCTTCTTTTCAAGCTTAAACTCTTTTATATGGTATTCCCCGTCTATGAATTTTACGGAATAGGAAGTAAGAGACTCTTTATTGAAGAGCTGGGCTTCAATCACGAAAGGATTCTTGACGTTGGTGAAGTCCGTCTTAAGTTCCTCGTCTTTCAGTACATCCGGTTTTTCGCTATCGCTCATCCAGATGTAGCCTTCGTATTTTTTGTTTTTATCTATGTTCATAGTCTAATTGTCTGTTTTTTAGTGGACATTTCCTATATTCTTTTTCCTGTAAACACACCATTTCCGCGGTTCACTCCACCACCGAGCGGTAACATGCCTTTGCATATGTCATCCAGTGCGCAGTCAAGGGCTTTATAAACTTTTTCTCCGTCAAAGGAACCTTCTTCCTTTTTCTTTTTGGCGATGAGGGCATCTACTTTGCCCTTGTCGACCAGGGCTGTGAGTTCAAACTTTCGTCCGGTTTCATCGCTGACTTTCTCGGAAAACAGAGCTCCGTCAATGGCACCGCCCGTAAACCTGTCGATGGCCACATGGTTGAGGATTTTCTCTTTAGTCTTGCTTTCTATCACGTCGGAGATAATCACATTTCCGGCAATTCCCCGTTCGTCCTCCCGTCCGTTTTCGCTGCCAAAGAGCATACGGACTGCATCATTCTTTTTGCCCACATGCTGTTTCGCATCTTCAATCTTGTCGGCGAAAATGCCAGTCAGACGGTTGTAGTGGTAAGCTACGCGGTGGGATAGGGCACCTTTGACCGATGTGGCAGGAATCAGCAGGCAGTTGTTCTCGAATTTCGCGTTATTCCCGTTCCATACAATGACGGATTCAGAAACCGGGGTCATGTCGGCCTCGTTGTCTCCTCGTCCGGATCCGAAAAGGAAGAAACTTTCTGGTTCAAGAACGAGCTTGATGCATTCATAGTCACCTGTCGGATTATCTTCAGTCTTCAATTCTTTTGCAGATTTCCAGAATTCAGAGTTCTCAAGTGACGATGACTTTGATATATATTGTTTGAGCTGACTCTTGTCGTAGAGATTAAGCGAGACTGTCTTGCATGAGACGACGCTGAGCAGTCCGAATCCCTTTCTCGTCCCTCCTCCGATGCGCAGAGGCTTGTTGGTGATTTGGTCAATGATTTTCTTAAAGTCATCTTTGTGGGTTCCTTCTGCGGCTTTGTCCTCGGCTTTGTCCAGCATTTCCATCTCGAAGCAGAACCGAGTTCCCTTGAAGCAGACTTCCTCATCGAATTTTCCGCCTTTCTCTGTGGCGCCTTTATGCCCGATACGTGCATGCTGACGAATCGGAAGCCGTTTGAAACTCTTGAGGAACTTACTCTTCTCGTCATCGGCTATGAGACCGTCAATCACGCTGCCGTCGCTGTCTATGATGTTTGCGTCCGTGAATATCACTTTGGAGCCTTCACCGTTGTCTTTGTCTTTCTTCTGGAATCCCCAAGTGGAGTCTTCTTTATCAGTCAGCCCCAGTGCATGGCGGATAACACCGGCTATCGCGGTTGCCGGGATATAAGGCAGGTCGTTCACGTCCCGTATGATTTGCGCATCCGTCTCTATGTCCTTCTCGCCAGAGCCGATTGCTATCGGTGTGGCTGCTTGAACTGTGATGCGTGCCAAGTGTCTTATGTTATATCTGTTTGTTCCCATATTATTTGTTCTTTAAGACTTTCTGCATCTCAGATGCAAGGTTGATTATCAGTCGTTTCACGTCAAGGTCTTTGTGCTTGTTGATGAAATTCTTCAGCTCGATCTTACCTCCGCACTCGTCCCATCTGACTTGTGCCACACCGTGATCAAGGAATTTGTCAATCTCCTTAACGATGTTTTCCTCGCTGTTCTGCTCAGCGATAGAACGAATCTGTCCCCATTGAGAGGCAAAAGTGTCTCCGCTTTCAAGGAACAGGCTTTTCTTGCTCTTCACGAAAGAGTTGACGGCATCCATGATGCTGCTGTCGGCGGTTTCTTGTCTCTTCTTTTCACTGAGGTATTTCAAAAGCGGACTATTGTTTACAGCCGGGCTTGACGGTGTGTTTTCTGCTGGCTGGGCTTTCTTTTCGGGCTCAACCACTTTCCAAACGGCGACACCGTTGTTATCCGGATCAAATGCCAGGAAAGAGGGGTTAAAGATGACTTTCCCGAATCCTTCGTTCTTGAACAGGCCAAATTTAGTCTTTGTCGGTGCGGGATCCTCACTCTTCACAACCAGCACACTGCCTTTTTCGATTCCGCAGCGGTCAGCGTCACGGGTCTTCCGTTTGTTGTTCCAAGGAGAATACTGGAAGGTGCGCACCTGACTCATTTCCCATATGATTTTTCCATGGTCAAAATCAAAATCGGATGCTTCTGGCTGGAAGGTCGGTGTTTCCGTTTCAGGATTCAAAAATACAAGGCGGCTTTCCGCATAAATCGTATGCAGGAATTTCCCGTCTTTGTCTTTCAATGGGCTGCCACTGTAGTCAGTAAATTCCGCCGGCTTGGCTTCTTTGATTTCAACCAGTCCGTACTGTGCAGTTTTTGACCTTCCTACACGTTTCTCACCGATTAACGCTTTTTTCACAACGTCGGCAAATTGTTCAGCCTTATCGCTGAAGTCCACCTGGAAAAGAAACTCAAGTCCTTCCTCAAGTGATTCGTATCCGTACATCTGTCTGTCCTGTGAACGGCGTTTTTGGTAGTCGAAAGCAGACTTGATGGCGTATGCCGTTCCAACTTCTTCTTTTATCACCTTGCCGTCCTTGAAGGCGTAGAATCCCGACCGGCATTGCTTCAGTTGTTGCGGTCCGCCTTCGTGCTCTTTGTCCTTGTTTCGGTCATATCCGTGGTGGATATAGCACACCTCCTCCATTGATTTCAGTTTGGGATAGAAGAAGGAGGTCGGGATGCGAAGTGTCCGGATTCCGGCTCCTTTCACGTGAGCATCTCCAAACTGAACATCGCCAGTGTGGAAGATCTTCAGCAAGCCATCATCGTTGATACCACTTTTTTCGTTGTAAAGCTTTGATGCGCAGATGCCTAGGAAATTGTTGCCTGGTATGAAGTCGAGAGTCTGCTGATGGCCTTCCGTTGCCGCAGACTCAGATACGATTACATCGGACAATAGTTTGCAGTTAAAATATAAGGTCTTCATTGATCACCTCCTTTCTTTTCTTTCACGATAATATCACAACGTCCTAACCCCCTGTTGCGGTTCTGCCCTAATCGTTTGATGTAATGAAGTGCTTCCTCAATCAATTGAAGATTTTCTTCCGGAATGTATTTGATTTCTCCATACAGCTCACAGGGGACCGTCACCTGCATTCGTCTCAGTGATTTGTCTTTTGCGATGCCGTCAGCGTCGATAGCCGTGGAGGAAATGGAACGGTAAAGCTGTTCTGACATGTTGTTTGCAATGATGGCTGACTCAATGTCCTTGTCGATTGTGGCGTTGGAGAAGTAGAGGCATCCATTTTGCAGGTCGTCATTTTCCGGAGTGCTTTTTTTCCCGAAAAGGCAGTTGAGCAGTTTTTCATCCTCTTTTCTGAAGCAGATGATTTCGTTTGCCGCCTCACGCAATAGTCCCTTCACCGTTTTTCCAGGTACGAAAGGCAGGTTGTTCTTGTCTTTTATCACCAGCAAGTCCACATCGGCACCGGCGGCAAGCCCGGATCCACAATGCCAGTCGTTATAGAATTTGATTTGGTATGTTATGTCCATAGTTATTTAGTTGTTTGGTTGATGACGGAATAAAGGCTCAGGATATCGTAAGCCGGGTAGTATTTGGTTTCCTTTTCAGTTTTCTCGTCCTTAATGGTGTAGGCCGGACTGATGATGCTCTTGAACATTTTTCCAGAGTCCTCGGAAAGTATATCCATAGCTCTTCGAACCAGTTGTTCTGCGAAATTCGGACTTTCATGCATTGCCGACATCCATTGTCGGATTTTGGATTTCACCACGTTCTTGTCATCATTCTCCAGATTCTTGACGTTTGTTATTAGTGAGTCTGTTGTCATAAGGCCTTCGATGTCCTTGTCGGGGTCATTCTTGTCCTTGGCAATGTAATAAGGGCCGCATTTCCATGAGTGCCCGGCAAAGGGTGTAAGCTCTCTTTTTTCTATGAGTTTATAGTCCACGACGAAGCTGTCCTGCACTTTGTGGAACATGATGGACGATGGCGTGTAGTCAAGACCGCGTTTTTTTGCCTCTTCCTTTGAAGCTTTTTTTGCCGCTGAGCAGAGCTCCTCTGCCAGGTCGTAGCCATAGTAGAAGGGGAAGGAAGACTTGATAAACGCGATGCCGGCGCAGCAGGTCAGCTTCTCTCCGGTTTGTTTCAGGGCCTGCGCCTCAAATTCTCTGATGAATTCCTCTGCATATTTCACCGCGATGCTGGCACGGCATATCACGGTGAAATCATCGCCTCCCAGTACTACTGGCCGGATAGGAATAACTTTCTCGCTTTTTATGTCAGGATGAATGCTGCCGAAGGCGGACTGTGCTGCTAACTTTGTTGCAACATCCAGGCTAGGTGAGAATTTTTGCAGTTCTTTCTTGTTGTGTCCAATTCTCTCGATGATTTTCCCCAGTCCATTACCATCTGCATGGATGACGGCAATCCAGTCGTTCTTGCCTGTAATGTCCTCTATGTCGAAAGCATATCGTTTTGACTCTATTTTCTCACCGAAGCATTTTTCTGACAAGTCCTTGCGCTTTGTCTTTTTGGCTTTTGTCGGCATGTCAATATAGTCTTCCCCGTCTCTGTCCACGGCAGGAAGTCCTGTTTTTCTGTTGCGCTCCATTGACATAAGTCCGAGGGTGACCGATGGCATGGGCTTATTTCGCTGAGTTCGGAGCCGTCCTTCCAACTTTTCGACAGCGACGTCGAACTTTTTCTCATCCTCAAGCATCACCACCGCTTGGCTGATGGTGATGCCGGGGGCTGCCTCCATGACTTTCTTCGGGAATTCCATAACGGCTTTCTCGCAGTCTTCCTTCTTGTTGAAAAGGAATTTGATGTTTCCGGCCGCACGTACAATACTCTCTCCCTGAACTTCATTCTTCCCGAATTCGTCGAACATCGTTGTGCAGATTTCCTCAACGAGGTTGCTCGCGCCTGCGATGTCCTGCAGTTCGTTCGTCTGGAAGATGAAGCTTTGGATGCCTTGTACGGCGGCTCCGTAAAGATATTGTCCCATGATGGTGTTATTTTATGTGTTTATAGATTTAGTGTCGTATGATGTGGAGTGTATACTCCGGAAGATGTATTTCTTAGGGTAGGGAATGCTGGTATTTGGCATGTTGGTGGATGCCTTATGCTTTTGCCTCCCTCACAGTCCCGAATCCCACGCTCACACCTTTTCCCAGTCCGATGAGCTGGGGTAGGCGCAGGTTGACGGAGAACTCCGCGTTGAACGCCATCATCTTCTGTCGTTTGAAGATGAGGGGTCGTCCTTCCCTGAAAGAGATGATGCTCACCTTGAGTTCACTCTCCAGGTGGAGTCCGATGCCTTTGGCGAAAGACAGGATGTTGCCGGTGAGCATGCGCTTGAGCAGCTGGAGCCGCTCGGCCATGTCGTCGGTATGGACGTATGCTTCGTAATTCTCCTTGTTGAGCGGCATCCAGTTGGTGATGGTGTAGCGGACGGGCTGCGGGCTGTAGTCCACGTTCGTGGAGCAAGCCATAGACTCGCAGAGAGTGGTGGTCATCTCCTTCTCCCCGAGCTTGATGGTGCGTACGAAGGGGTAGGTCATCTGCTCCAGGGCGTCCGTCCCTTCGCTGACAGCCACGATGGCAGCCCTGCCGTCCACGGCCTTGTACTGGATGAGCGGGTAGGCATATCGGAGGTCTTCCCCGTCGTGGCCGT
>FLNV01000789.1_pt1 | contig 19819 bp, 18 predicted proteins | sample 1140351 | NCBI WGS metagenome assembly FLNV01 (sample SAMEA3878207, study PRJEB12797) | bioreactor metagenome | biome: Moose rumen | place: Sweden | collected 2011-10 | reverse complement strand
ATAGAGTGCGGGGCGGTCGGCCGATGCCCAGCAGCATGCGCGACAGCCCACCATGACGTGGGCCTGATGGGTGCCGTGCTGGCGCTGCACCGCGGCCTGCGGCAGGTCACCCTGTGGGGTGTCCACGGCGGTGGGGCGTGCCAACGGCCCCGCGGGTCTGAGCCCCTTGGTGGAGGTCAGGTCGCCTATGGACACGTCGCCCCAGCAGTACAGCACAGCGTTGTCCGGACGATAGTGCCGACGGGCGAAGTCGGCCAGCTGCGGCTGGCTATAGCTGCGCAGCTGTTCGGCATCGCCCAGAATGGCATGGCCGAGAGGGTGCCCGCTGAAGAGCAGGTCTTCAAACTCGTCGTATATAAGCTCTGACGGCGTGTCGCGATAAGAGTCTATCTCGTCACAAATGACCTCCACCTCTCTTTCCATCTCATGCTGCGGATACTGGCTCTCAAAGGCTATGTCGAGCAGCAGGTCGGCGGCGCGCCGCAGGTGGCGGCGCTCGCAGGCTGCACTAAGCACGGTATCCTCCTTGGTGGTAAAGGCGTTCAGCTCACCGCCCACACCCTCCAGACGGTTTATTATCTGCATGGCTGTGCGGCGGCGTGTCCCCTTGAAGGCCATGTGCTCGCAGAAATGAGCCAAGCCCACCTCTGCGGCCGACTCGTGGCGTGAGCCCACACCCACAGCCAGACCCAGATATACCACGGGCAGGCCGTCCTGATGGTGGCACACCACGCGCAGCCCGCTGGGCAGTACGCCCGTTTCGTAGTTATGAGTTATGAGTTTTGAGTTCATAGTTTGTAATCCATAAAGGCGCGGCAAAATTACACATTTCCCTGCACTCCGCCAAAAAAGAAAAATCTTTTTGTTGGTGCCGGTTCCATTTGGCCGGTTCCGCAACATTCCGTACCTTTGCAGCGCCAAACGAGTCATAGTTCATAGTTATGACTTTATGGTTCATATCAATTTTCAATTTTCAATTTTCAATTTTCAATCTTCAATAACATCAGATGTACACTGTAATGTTTACGCTCTTCGCCATTGTCGTGGTTGGCTACGTGGCCGGCCGACTGGGGTATATGGGCGGCATCTTCGACAAGCGACTGTCAAAGCTGGTCATCGACATCAGCTGCCCGGCGCTTATACTGTCGTCGGCCATGGGCGGCGAGCTGCCCGACCGCCGCTATATCCTGCCCCTGCTGGCTGTCAGCCTGCTGACCTACGCCGTGCTGACGGCACTGGCCTTGGGACTCTCGCGGCTGCTCGCCAAGGCGCCGTCAGACCGCGGGGTATTGGCCTTCGCCATGATTTTTGGCAACGTGGGCTTCATGGGCTATCCTGTCGTGGCGAGCATCTTCGGTCCGCAGGCCGTGTTCTATGCCGCCGTGCTGAACGTGGTGAATACATTTGCCGTCTTCACCGTCGGGACAATGCTGGTAACGGGCGGCTCGCCTGCCTCACGCGAGAAGCTGAACCGCAAGGTGTTCTATGGCACGCCTATGCTGTCGGCATACGCCGCCATGCTCATCGTGGCCCTGGGCATCAAGGACATACCGGCATACGTCAGTCAGCCGCTGACGATGATAGGCAACATCACCGTGCCCGCGGCACTGCTCATCATTGGCTCGTCGATGTCGCACCTGCCGCTGCGTGCGTTGTTAGGCACGCCCGTGGTACACGTCACCAGCGTATTGCGCCTGGTGCTGCTGCCCGTAGCCCTCCACTACCTCTGCCTGCTGCTGGGCTTCGACCCCTTCGTGGTGGGCATCAACACCGTGGTCATAGCCATGCCCGTGGCTACATACGGCACCATTCTCTGCCTGCGCTATGGCCGCGACACTACGCTCATGGCCGAAGTGACGTTTGTCACCACCATTCTGTCTATGGTCACCATTCCGCTGCTGGTCATGCTGCTTTGTCAGTAACGTCGTTGTCAGTAACGTCGTTGTCAGAATTAGGAGTTGTGGAGTAAGGAGTTGTGGAGTAAGGAGTTCTTGGACGAGCCAACTACTACAAGTTCCGCGAATGCGGAATTAAGAAAACGTACAGAAAACTCGTGCCGTTTCAGGGGCGCAATTCCCTACTTCATAATCGCAGCGTTGCGAGAGTACATCTTGGTTCTGAACTCTCCATTCTTACCTACTATGTATATAGGACAGCCATGCTGTGCGCTACTGAGGCGGCGGCCCTGCAGGTCGTACATGGTACGACGGCCCGTGGCGGGAGCCTCCTGTGTGCTGCCGTGGGGTAGGGCGACGGCTGTGGGCGTAATGTCGCCCGAGAGCATGTACTTGAACGTTACCACCACGGGGCGGTGGTCGCCCAGCGGCGTGCTGTCGTCGTCGGTTCCCCCGTCGAGGGCGTTGACATGACCGTAGGTGTAGTCCTGTTCAATGCGGAAGCTCTGTGGCACAAGTCGCACAGTGTTGGCCTCCGTGGGATTGATGTAGATGATCTTGTCCACTATCTCATAGTTGGAGTAGTTGGTGGGGGCGCTCTGATCCGTCAGGTCGTTCTGCCCCGTGGCAGGATAGATGCCGCCTTGGTAGAACTCCACCCACACGTCGCTTGCCACGAGGTCGGTACTGAGCATCTGGTGGAAGTTGGCAGTGATGTCCTCGCGGGTGTATCGGCTGTTGGTGTCGCCTATGATGAGCTTGGCGCGGCTGTGGTCGCTGGCGTTGATGGCGTTGGCCAGCTGTCGCCACTGCGACTCGCGCGACCACGTGGCGCCGGTGCCGCCGGCATCCATGTGCAGCACATATACGTCGATGGTGACTGAGCCGCCCAGCCACAGGTCGTAGTGGCGGAAACCCTTGCATACATACTGATTGCCGTCGGTGGGCTCCATGTCGTCCCACTGTGTCCAACTCTCGTTCGAGGCGGCGAGGCTGTTCTTCCAGATGAGGTTCAGGCCGTCGGTGTCGAAGCGGAAGCGTCCTTGGATAATCTGGCTGATGGGCAGGTTGCCCACGCTGAGCGTGGCGCGCACGGTGCCGCTGCTGTATGTGTTGTTGAGGCTTGACATGAGCGACCCGTGGTAGTTGAAGTCCTCGCTGCAGCCTATTATGTCATAGTCTTTCGAGGCCAGGTAGCGGCTTATCTTCTTTGTACCCTCAGACCCTGGGCCGTCGGGATTTAGCACAAAGGTGGCAATCTTGTTGGGCAGCCCGTCAACGTTCAGTGCCACGGCGGTGAAGTAGCCCTCTTCCTCGTCGGGCAGGGACTGGTCGGCGGCAGAGGCCGACAGTGATGCGACAGCTGGCAGCAGCGCAACAGCGGCAATGAGCAGTGTTCTCATCTTATAATGCATTAGGTTAGCAGTAAATTTTAAACAATGTTGTTTTCAGGCGGCAAATATACGGAATTTGCGGCAGATTTCGTACTTTTGCACCTGAATTTATTTTTATTAAATATAAAGGCATATACAGAAAGAAGATGGCACTACCTAAGTTTATCGTATGTATGGATGGCACATTCCGTTTGGGAATGGTGAACCAGCATAGGCACTTGCTGAAGCCTGGCGACCAGTGCATCGGTGGTGGTTATTACCATTTCGACTTTGTTTCCAATCGCATTACCCTTGACAGGGAGTCATACGACTTCGGCCGGCCCAGATGGCATCTGCTGGAGGTGCTGAGGGTGCCTTCGGCCTATCGCGGCATGCGAATTGTCTATAAGTACGATGATGATTTTCACGATGATTATAATGTCAGCGAGGAACTCAGAATCGAGTACTATGACTGAATGTTATTTCTTCGCGATACCACGAGTGACAGAAGCATAGAGAGGACGAGGACACCGAAGATGACGGCCAGACTGACGGGCGTGACCATCCGTTTGCCTCCTTCCACGACGAAGAAGCGGTCGCCGTGCATCCTGTCAGTCACGGATCTGCTGATGGCTTAATATTCCGTAAAACAATCTTCCAAGTACGCTGTATGTGGGAGAATATTAGTAATTTTGCAGCCAGAATAAAGTGTAATGAAGAAGCTCTGCCACTATATTTCTGAATACATGGGATTGCTGGTGCTTGGCGCTGCACTGCTGGCACTGGCATTCCCCGGTTTGCTGCGACAAATACGCCCTACGGTCATCAACTATCTGCTGGGTGTGGTCATGTTCGGCATGGGACTGACGCTGAACCTTCGTAATTTCAAGATAGTGTTTAGCCGCCCGAAGGATGTCGTCATCGGCTGTCTGGCTCAGTTTACTGTTATGCCGCTATTGGCTTGGGGACTGGCCCGGCTGTTCCAACTCGACGAGGCACTGGCACTGGGTGTGGTGCTGGTGGGCTGTTGTCCTGGCGGTACAGCGTCAAACGTCATCACCTATCTTGCAGAAGGCGACTTGGCACTCTCTGTCGGAATGACCGGCGTTTCAACCCTGTTGGCTCCGTTCCTGACGCCTCTGCTGACGTGGGCTCTGGCGGGGAAGAGCGTCGATGTGGATGTGGCCAGCATGTTCCTGAGCATACTCTGGGTAGTGATTCTGCCTATAGTTGCCGGTCTGTTGGTGAAGTGGCTTTGGCCTAAGTTCACCGAGAAGGCGACCGACTATCTGCCAGCATTCTCCTCTGTAGCCATTGCCTTCATTGTGGCCATCATCATCGCCGCCAATGCCGCCAAGCTGTTGGCAGGAGGGCTCATCATCGTGTTGGTGGTCATGCTCCACAATGTCTGCGGACTGGGCCTTGGCTATCTGATAGGCCGTCTGCTCGGACTCTCAGAACCCAAGAAGAGGGCCGTGTCCATCGAGGTCGGCATGCAGAACTCCGGACTGGCCAGCAGCCTGGCCACCATCCATTTCGCAGCCTATCCGCTGGCCACCATCCCCGGAGCCATCTTCAGCGTATGGCATAATCTGTCAGGGGCTGCCGTCGCTTATCTGTATAGAGGTAGGAACTGACGATTCAAGTTCCTACCTCTATCTTCTTCTATCTTCAGAGCAACTGTACGACGGTTTCCACATCCTTGCCCTCATAGAAGAGGGGCTCTGTGACGGGAGCGTTCTGGAAGTCGGCGAAGCGGAACAGCTGCAAGGCACAGAACTGGTGGTCGTCGCTGAGGCACACCTCCAAGCGGTAGTGGCCCACGGGCGTTGCCGCAGGCTTGCCCTTCTGCGCTATCTCACTGGCCATCTTGTCGGGCGACAGACGGAGCAGCCGCTCCAGCCGCTCGCCGTCGGCAGGCGCGTACTCCTGCACTATGACCTTTACAGGACTCATCGTGGGCGTGTAAAGCACCTTGGTGGAAAACAGCGATTTCTTAATAGATACATTATTGCATACGGAGACAGCGGCAGCCATCTCCAAGTTTTTTATACTTGCCATTGTTGTTTTTAGATCTTGAATAAATAATGTGAATAGATAAGCGTCTCCAGTCTATAGTCTAAGGTCTATAGTCTAAGGTCTAAGGTCTATAGTCTAAGGTCTATAAACCTGAAGTCTGAATTCAAAATCTATATCTCAACAAATGATATGCCTCAGTGCGATGACATAGTAGTCGCGCGAGGCCGAAATGCAGAAAGGTGCCGTCTCCAATCGGCGTCTGCTGTCGTGAAGGAATTGGAGAGGTTTGACAATACGCTGACGAACAAGACCGCACGGATTGGCAGTCCGCTCCGTCTTAGACCCGTGCGTGGGGAGCAGCCGCTGCGGGCGCGAGCTGCATACACGGTAGAGCGTTGAGCCGTCGGTCAGCGTGGCTTCATGGTGGTGAGTGCCCTGCGGCGATGCCACCGCCGGTTCCGCCAGCTGTTCCAGCGTCTGGCGTTGCGCGGTTTCATCCCTCTGGCGGCCAGAATTGGCCGTCAGGAATATCGCCGTCAGCAGTACGGAAAACCACCAGAATCTCAACATCCTATCGTAATTTTGTGCAAAGATACACACTCTTTCCGAGATGCCCAAACTCTTCTTCCGCAAGTTCAGACAGCAATGCCTGTATTAGAAAACTTTAACACAACTATCCACCTGTAGAATCGAATATTTTCGAGCAAAGAACAAATGGCTGAGAAAAACGCCATTCTGAGGCATGCTGGCTATTGTATTGTGCATCAAGATGTTAGAAAAACGGCACCCTTTTTGCCACGCAACCGAGGCCCCGCCACACCGCAACCGAGGCCCCATTACACTGCAACGGGGGCTCCGTTACACCATAACGGAGGCCTGGTTATGATGCAGCGGAGCCCCAGTTGCGAAGGAATGACAAAAGCGTTGGCGCGCACAGAGACAAAAGTCCTTCTTCCTGTGGCTCTGATTTCCACAACTGACGGTTTTTCCCGCTCTAAATGCGCAGAAAACTCATACTGTTTCAGGGGCGAGTTACTCTAAGGAATTTTGTTGGCCGCCGACATCAGAAACTATTTCGAATCAAATAGCAAAGCACTTGATGTGTTGATATTCAGGAGGAAGTACGAACTTTCCGTTTTCAGACGCTTTGCCCTGTCGGCTCGGTTCTATACGGACTTCAAGAAGTTGTATGAAAAATAAAAAAAGCCACCCGGAGGTGACAGGCCCGCTGACCCAACACATGGTCAAGTGCCTGTCCCCATGACCTATCCGCCCGCCTTTTCGTATTACAAATGCTGATATTCAAGGCCATCGGAATATCACTCTGCTTCCCAGTGTTCTTTATAGCCTTTTCCGTCACATATGAAACATTTTCCAGAACCACTGCATGCATCACATGATTTATGCTCGCCATTGCTATATGTTGCTTTCGACTTTCCCGTCCCCCTGCAAACGGTACACTTTTTGTTGCCACCACAGGTGCTGCATGTAACCTGTTTCTTTACCGACTTCTTATACTGCTTTTCTGTCTGACCTCCACTTACGCCCGAGACACCTGATGCGCTCTGACGTGTCATGCTTCCAGTTGTATGCCTGCTGGTATTCATGCCCGACTGGATATTATTCATCAGCGCATTCATAGTATTAGTGAACTGCTGCATGGCCTGCTCATACTCTCTCTGCCGAGCCTGTTGCTGTGCAAACGACTCAGCCTTAAGCTGCTGCAAGGTGTTGAGGGCTTCGTTGTATTCGTTCTGTACAGAGCCGGCTTCTAATTTTTCTATCCAGTCCTGACTCCACTTGATGTCATTCGCTGCCAGAGAAACGAACTCGCTGTCCATCTGTATGTATAGTTCCAGAAGGTTTTTTGCAAAACAAAGCTGATTATATACTTGCTGAAAGTCTATAACGGGCACCTCAACATTCATGTCCTTTCCGCCTACTACGTCAAAGTTGAACTTGTGAACGCTGTTCAGCAGATCATTGGCTTTTCTGTATAGCGATGTCCCCGTGAAGAACTTGGCCCAAGGTGCTCCTACACCCTCATTGGCATAAAAACTGATGACATCATCGTATTGAAACTGGTCGAAATACTTCTCTCCATCGTCACGATATGTGAGAGTGGTAGGCGAAGCTGACGTCCAGACTTCCTGCTTGCTGGTTTTGTTGAGTTTCACCAACCACTTGCCTTCAGCGTTCTGAGACACCTCTTCATACACACAGGGAACGACAACGTCGGGCTGCTTCAGGTTCAGACCACCATGCTTTAAAATGTTGTCCACCCACTTGGATGTATTGCAGTCTGTGCCAAAGCGTATGAAGTAATTATTATATTCGGGTTCTAAGATAATGTCACCTAACGAGGTCATGAGGCCCACCTTATGACCGCTCTCGGAAACGGACAAGGCGTGAGACGACGTAGAAAGATGCCGGGCACCCAGTGCGTAGTAGCCTGGGAAGGGCATCAGGTAGTAGTCAATGTCTGCATGAAGCACCTTACCGCTGGCATCGAGGATTGAAGTGAGCATGAACCCGTGCATGATGCCGTCACGGTCGATGGCACCTGTCCGTGCCTTGCCCGGATTGCCCACATAGTGTGCCGGGCGAGCCGGATGCCATATCTTCACGACGTCGTCGTGCATTCCTCCACCCTTGAAATCATCGGTTCCCTCAGGCAGCGCCGGCACATATTTCAGATTGAAATAATACGGTTCGATAACGGTACGCCCCTGCTGGTCAACAATTCCCATCCACCCGCGCTTGTCGGTGACGGAATAGTGCCACCCGCCATTCTCCTCAAACTCTATGGCCACTGTCTTGAGATTCATCGACTTTTTTAGCGATTTCACAACGCCTGCATTCTCTTTTAATAGCTTTTTTGCCATTGTAGGGTCATTCACTACATTCTGTGCATGCATAGAAAGAGAAACACATAGCACACAACCAAATGTCATTAACTCATTCTTCCAAGTCATCTCAATATACTTTATAATGTAATAATAAAATTCATGCGACTAAAGGACGAGACACAAATCTCAAGTATAATTACGAACAGAAACGCTGATCTGTCGTTTATAATATTAATGTGTATCCTGCCACCGACGGAGCGGTGGAGATGAGAGGGAGAAAGGACGATTAGGCCAACACGCCTGAATAAAGCTGCTCTACGGGGAAAATCAGATCCCAATTCTTGCCCCAGACAATGTTGCCACTATCAAGAGTAAAGCGATTAAACTTTCGAGGATCAAGATATTTGTTATACTGTGGGTGCGGATGCTGACGAATAAACTCGCCAACATCTATTGTCCGCACTGTGTTGTCACTGAAAGTAAGACATACACAGAGATTTCCCGCATTTTCAGCCTTTTTAATATAAAGCTTTTCCATTATCCTACACCTCTTAGAGTTTCTTCCTAATGTTAGTACTACGGACAGACTGCTTCAACACGAAGAACTTTACCCATTTCTCAATAATATTCTTATGATACTTGCGTATATATTCCTATGCTGTGCGCTGGTCTTTCTCTGGCAGCGGCTCTGCTCCTTTCTTTTCACGAACGCGAATCTCAGCCAACGCTCCATTCATCATAATGAGGTCGAAGATGCTCTCCTTACCTCCATGAAGCACATGCACATGAATAGGCTCATGCTCATTTGAATAGAAATAGAAGATAAAACCAAAATATTCGAATATCTTTGGCATAACTCTTTAGCTACGTTCGCCTACAGTTTAATTAAGGTAGCGAGACCCGAACAGAGTCCCGCTACCTTTTAACAGATTAGTCGGCCAGCTTAGCCTTGATCATCTCGCGGTTCAGGCGGGCGATGTTGGCGATGGTCTCGTTCTTCGGGCAGACGGCCTCGCAGGCGCGAGTGTTGGTGCAGTTGCCGAAGCCCAGTTCGTCCATCTTGGCGATCATGTTCTTCACGCGGCGTGCAGCCTCCACGCGACCCTGCGGCAGCAGAGCCAGCTGGCTGACCTTCGACGAGACGAAGAGCATGGCTGAGCCGTTCTTACAGGCAGCCACGCAGGCACCGCAACCGATGCACGATGCGCAGTCCATGGCCTCGTCGGCGTCTTCCTTCGGGATAAGGATGGCGTTGGCGTCCTGGGCCTGTCCGGTGCGTATGGTGGTGTAGCCGCCGGCCTGGATGATCTGGTCGAACGCATTGCGGTTCACCATACAGTCCTTGATGACGGGGAAGGCAGCCGAGCGCCAGGGCTCCACGGTGATGACGTCGCCGTCGTTGAAGCGGCGCATGTAGAGCTGGCAGGTGGTGGCTCCACGCTCGGTCTTGCCGTGAGGCGTGCCGTTGATGTAGAGCGAGCACATGCCGCAGATGCCCTCGCGGCAGTCGTGGTCGAACACGAAGGGCTCCTTGCCCTCGTTGATGAGTTCCTCGTTCAGGATGTCAAGCATTTCAAGGAACGAGGTATCGTCGGGGATGTCGTGCATTTCGTGGGTATCGAAATGACCTGCGTCCTTGGGGCCGTTCTGGCGCCAGAACTTTATTGTAAAGCTGATATTCTTAGCCATAATTACTTGTTATTTTTATTGATAATCAGTAGCCTTAACCGACAGACAACGTGCAAGATTGCCAAAGCAAGGGCACCATACAGAAGGAATTCTCTATTGTTACTTTCCGCACGCCAAAAATACGAAATGACGAAAGCAACACAGAAAACACCTGATAGGATAGCCCCCTGGCACAATTCTTTGGGGTTGCTCCATTCGGAAAAAAGCTCTCTCAGCGTCATCTGTTAATTCTTATAATTTCTGGTTTGTACCTTGATAGCCTCATACTCCAGCGGCTCCTTAGAGAGTTCGGGCTCGTTGCCCTTGCCCTTGTACTCCCAGCAGCCCACGTAGAAGTAGTTCTCGTCGTCGCGCTTGGCCTCGCCTTCCTCCGTCTGATACTCCTCGCGGAAGTGTCCGCCGCACGACTCGTTGCGCGAGAGGGCATCGAAAGCCACTATCTGACCCATGGTGAAGAAGTCGCGCAGATGTATGGCCTTGTCCAGCTCCACGTTCAAGCCCTCCTTCGAGCCTGGCACGAAGAGGTTGGTGTCGAACTCTTTCTCCAGGTCGTGCATTTTTTTCAAGCCTGTTTTAAGGCCCTCGGCCGTACGTCCCATGCCTACATACTCCCACATGATGTGGCCCAGCTCCTTGTGGATACTGTCAACCGAGCGCTTGCCCTTGATATTCATCAGACGGTCTATCTCGGCGTTGACGCCCTTCTCAGCCTCGTCAAACTCCTTGCGGTCGGTAGAAACCTTGGCCCACAGAGCCTGGTCGGCCAGGTAGTTCTGTATGGTGTAAGGCAGCACGAAATAGCCGTCGGCCAGGCCCTGCATCAGTGCCGAGGCACCCAGACGGTTGGCGCCGTGGTCGGAGAAGTTGCACTCGCCTATTGCGAACAGGCCGGGGATAGTGGTCTGCAACTCATAATCGACCCAGATGCCGCCCATGGTGTAGTGGACAGCGGGGAAGATCATCATGGGCTTGTAATACTTCACGCCGTTAATCTCGTTGGCCACGTCGCCGGGGAACACGTCGGTAATCTCCTCATACATCTCGAACAGGTTGCCGTAGCGCTGCATGATGACGTCCAGACCCAGACGGTTGATTGACTCAGAGAAGTCGAGGAACACAGCCAGACCGGTGTTGTTCACACCGAAGCCCTTGTCGCAGCGCTCCTTGGCGGCACGCGAAGCCACGTCGCGAGGGACCAGGTTGCCAAAGGCGGGATAGCGGCGCTCCAGATAGTAGTCGCGATCCTCCTCGGGTATCTCCCAGCCCTGCTTGGTTCCAGCCTGCAGAGCCTTGGCATCCTCAATCTTCTTGGGCACCCAGATACGGCCGTCGTTGCGCAGCGACTCCGACATCAGCGTCAGCTTCGACTGCTTGTCGCCATGCACGGGGATACAGGTGGGGTGTATCTGCACGTAAGAGGGGTTGGCAAACATGGCGCCCTTGCGATAGCACTGCACAGCGGCGGTGCAGTTGCAGCCCATGGCGTTGGTCGAGAGGAAATAGGTGTTGCCATAGCCGCCGGTAGCGATGACCACGGCGTTGGCAGAGAAGCGCTCCAGCTTGCCTGTCACCAGGTTCTTGGCGATGATGCCGCGGGCATGACCGTCAACGATGACCACGTCCTCCATCTCGTAGCGGGTGTAGAGCTTCACCTTGCCTGCCTTGACCTGAGCCGAGAGCGAAGAGTAGGCACCCAGCAGCAGCTGCTGACCCGTCTGACCCTTGGCATAGAAGGTGCGGCTAACCTGTGCACCACCGAACGAGCGGTTGGCCAGCATGCCGCCATACTCGCGTGCGAAGGGCACGCCCTGTGCCACACACTGGTCGATGATGTTGTTCGACACCTCAGCCAGTCGATAGACGTTGGCCTCGCGGGCGCGGTAGTCGCCGCCCTTCACGGTGTCGTAGAACAGGCGATACACCGAGTCGCCGTCGTTCTGGTAGCACTTGGCAGCGTTGATACCGCCCTGAGCAGCGATAGAGTGAGCGCGGCGGGGCGAGTCCTGTATGCAGAAGTTCAGCACGTTGAAGCCCATCTCGCCGAGCGAGGCGGCGGCAGAGGCGCCTGCCAGACCTGTACCTACGACGATGACATCGAGTTTCAGCTTGTTCTTCGGGTTAACCAGTCGCTGGTGAGCTTTATATTCCTTCCACTTTTCCTGTACGGGACCTGCGGGAATCTTTGAATCTAATACTTTAGCCATAGTTGTATTTTACAATTTGACGATTTTACAATTTGACGATTTAAGCGCAGCAGCCAGCACCACAGCAGGCACCGCCGTCACAGCAAAGCGAGGGTGCGCAACCGAACCAGAAGGCCAACACCACTACGGCGAAGCCCAGCATGAGCAGCGTGACATAGACGAGGCCGATGCACTGCCAGCGCTTCTGCCAGATCTTGCCGCTGGCACCGAGTGTGTGCATAGCCGACCAGAAGCCGTGGGCGATGTGGAACCAGATGGCACAGAACCACACCAGATAGAGTACGGCGATGACAGGATTGGAGAACGTGTCCACGATGTAGGCAAAGCCGTCGGCGGGGCTGTGGGTACCGATGACACCGAAGATTTCGGCAAACATCATGTTGTACCAGAAGTCCTTCAGGTGCATGACGAGGCCGAACAGGATGATGACTCCTAAAACCAGCATGTTGCTCGAAGCCCAGCGCTCTGCCACGTCAAGCAGTCCGCCAGTATTGACGGTAGTGGGCGTTGCATAGCGGTTTTCGCCACGAGCCTTGCGGTTCTGCGCCGTCAGGATAAAGGCGAACACGATGTGAATCACTGCCAGGGCTGCCAGGCCGAGTGTAGCCACCACGGCATACCAGTTGGCACCCAGGAATTCGCAGATCATGTTGTAGCCCTCGGCCGAGAATAGCGCCACCAAGTTCATACAACAGTGGAATGTAAGAAACAGGATGAGGGCGATGCCGGTAACCGACATTACCACCTTCCTGCCTACGGATGAATTAATTAACCACATAGTTTTTTGTTTGTTGTTATTATTTTAGATTTATAGATAATGATTAATAATTAGCTTTTAAGATTCAAGTCACACTATTTGGGTAATTGTCAAACTAACCCGCCGCAAAATTACTATAAAATAATGATAAAGCCCAAGGAAATACGGAAAAAATCACTTTTTATCTCCTTATTTATAAGGATTACACAGAAACCGAGGGGTAATATGTTTTCCTGCACCATATCAGTACATGGCGGCGTGGCGGCAGCGTGGTCGCGAAGACAAAGACGTCACCACCGTCCTTTGCCTGCAACCGCTTCCTCAACTCGTCGGCTGTCATGGGGAAGTTGCGCACCGAAATGTTGGCGCGCAGAGGCGCGGCACCGTTGGCTACCGACCTTATCTCTTGCTTATTCAGGCTGGTGACAGCCGTGATGTGGAATGTGCGTCCAGGCCATGCGGCGGGTGTGCTGTCTGCCACGAAGAGGTGGCTGTTTTGACCCAGCTGCCGCACGCCGTAGTGCATGGCCAAGGGACCGAAGCCGCCACTCTTCATCACCGCCGCACCCGGCACCAGCAGCACCTGTCCAGGCGATGGTAGTATGTGGGTGTCCGTGACTGGGGGCGGTGCCGCGGCCTTGTCGGCCAGAAAGGTGAAGCGCGTGTCGTCCTCGGCGCATACCACACGCAGTGCTGTGTTCCCACGGCCCTTTTCCACCACCACCAGCAGCTCCTTACACTCCCCACCGACAGCCACCACATGCACCTCGCGCACACGGCAGTCAGTGGCGGCCGACTCCAGGTCGGCCACTGCCTTATGCCAGTCGAGCATGGGCGACAATTTCAGCAACAGCAGGCGACATGCCGACATGAGCTGCGGCAGCAACGTCAGCACGTTGGGCGTGCAGTCGCATAAAGCGTATGTGCGGCGGCCAGCCGTGTCGCGGCGTGCCGGGTCCATATAGAAGACGGTACCCGACGGCTGTCCATCGCCGTCCTCCTCTGTGCTTTTGCCAATGTTTTCGGCAATGCCGCAGCCCTGCTGGGCCTCTGCACATAAGATTCTGGCATGAGGTAGGCCAAGCAGTGGCATGTTGTGGCGAGCCAGGTGACACAGTGTCTCGTCGTGTTCTATATAGACGGAACGGCCCACGTGTGGTGCCATGAAGGCGAAGTCAACGCCCAGTCCTCCCGTCAGGTCAACGAGGGTGCTACTGCTGCGCTCCTCCGCTGTCAGCATTGTGCAGAGCAGCTCCGCCTTGTAGCGTGCTGTGGCCTCGCTACTGCATTGCTCCATGTTGAGGTGAGGCGGGTAGAGAATATCCTCCACGGCCACCCATGTGGGCAGCTTGCGCAGGGCTGTCTGTCGTCCGGCTATCTGCTGCAAGGCGGCAGTCAGGTCAACGTCCGGCTCACTGCGTCCACGCAGAGCCAACTGACGCACGTCGTCATCGGCGTGTTCACGCGCAAAACGAAGAGTCGCCTCATTCATTCCTCACTCTTCATTCTTCTCCGTCAGAGTTTCTCGCCGAAGCAGAGGTCGCCTGCATCGCCAAACCCCGGCACTATATACTTATGGGCGTTCATGCCCGGATCGATGGCGGCTGTCCACAGAGTGACAGGCATTGGACACCCCTCACTGTTGGTCAGTCCCTCAACGGTCTGCCTGACGGTCTCAATGCCCTCGGGCGTAGCCACCACATTACATATATGTATGGCGCGCGGCGTACCGTTCTGCAACAGCGACTGAATGGCTGCATACATCGAGCCGCCCGTGGCCAGCATAGGGTCAACGATGACCAGCACCTTGCCCTTCAGTGCAGGCGAAGCCATATACTTGCAGTTGATGCGCACATCGGTGTGCTGCTCGTTGGTGTATTCGCGATAGGCGGTGATGTAGGCACTCTCCACATGGTCGGTCATGTCAAGAAAGCCTTCGTGCATGGGCAGTCCGGCGCGCATGACGGTGGCAAGCACCACCTGGTCGTCGGGGACCTGCACGGTGGCCACGCCCAGTGGTGTTTGCACCTGCTGGTCGCGGTAGTTCAGCCGCTTGCTCACCTCTATGGCCATGAGCTGTCCTATGCGGCGGATGTTGTTGCGAAACAATGTGCGGTTCTGCTGATAGTCGCGGTCGCGCAGTTCGGCCATATACTGCCCCAGCACGCTCGGCTGCAGGCTCAGGTTGATAGTTTCCATAGTATTACATTAAACATTGAACATTGAACATTGAACATTAAACATTGAACATTAAACCAAACTCCCAAACTCCTAAACTCATAAACTCCTAAACTCCCCTGAAATGCATTGCGGCCATGCTACTGTTCAGCAGGGCCTCGCGCTGCAGTTGCTCAAGCCACTGCTGACGTATCTCGTCGCGCTCCATCTCGTCAATAAGCACCTCTGCCATGCGCTCTACCACCTCTGATGGCACCATCAGCCGAGGGTCGCTGCTGTGAGCATTGATAGACTTGAGGAAATGGGGCACCTCCTGTCGATACACCTCGCGCATGTGCAGGTTCTGCTCGTCGGTGCCAGTGCAACTGAAAGTGATGTTGGCCAGCCGGTCGCACAGCTTCACAAAAGGAGCGTATGGTGTCTCACGTATTCCCTGGTAGTATTTCTCGCCCGCCCTTTCGGCACGGTTGCGCCCCTTGTCGTTGGTCAGGGCATATACGATTTCTGTGGCCATCAGGGCCTGTTGACGGTCCATGTACTGGCAGGCCCTCTTCATGGTGTCGTTGTAGGTCTGGCGCGCATCCTCAATGCTGTCGTGAAAGTAGCCACCGAAGAAGAGCGGCAGCAAGTCCCTCTCATCGGCCAGCACCAGATGGCCGAAGTCGCGTATGTTCTGCACCACCATGTCCAGGTGGTAGCCGTATGGCAGTTTCTTGCCGTAAGTCTGATTCACACTCTGGTGCAACTGGTGTGCGGCCTGTCGTATCTGCTCCAGCTCGGCACCATGGTCCTGCAGCAACTGCCTAAAATCTCTGTCCATCTCTTTACACTTTTTCTTTACTTTATGGCGGCAAAGTTAGCCATTTTTCCCAATTCCTGCAAAAAAAATAGCACCTTCCTTACGCCCGCAGCACATCTCTCTGCAGCAAAGGTAGTCAAAATGCCTCAAGGGGGCAAATTATCTGATATTTTTCCCCTTCAAGGGGGCAAATTATCCGATAATTCTCCCTATTCTTGCCTATTGAATGCTTTGTGGCTTTTAGTTTATTTGGATGTGATAAGCAAGATGAGGTCGCTACCTTTTGTTGACAATCAGGTTAAGGCCTTGTTTTTCGTAATAATCAAATTTGCTGTCATCAGAGATTAATGGAATTCTTTCCGTAATGGCATGAGAAATGATGACATGGTCGGACGGGTCTTTATGGTCTTGGGCCCTGTTGAGACTTAACCTAGAGTACGTTCTCATGTGTTCTTCAGCCAATGGAAGAATCTCTATGAAATACTTGTTTCGAACGTCATCTATCATTTGCTCAGATGTCTTCCAATATTTAGAGACCAACTTGCCATTATTATGTTGGATTATCAGTTCACGAATACTTTCCGCACTCATGCAGACGACGGTATCATAGTCTTGCAATAATGCTAATACATCCCTTGACAGCAGCTCTCGGTCTGTTGCATAATGAATGAAGATACATGTGTCAATAAGATACCGCATTAGCTTTTAATCGGCATAGACACCGTATTTCTCACAGGTAATTGTGCCTTGCATCATTAAGGAGGTTGCCTCTCTTACGGCTACCCTTCTTTTTCTTTCTTCTATGGGAAGCATTTCCCATTCTACTGTTATAACCTCTTTTGTCATAATTGTTCGTTACATGTGAAAACGTCCTTTCCCTTTGGCTGTCCTTACCGCTCGACCTATAGTCGCTTGCCTAAGCAAGAAATGGTATTCTCAGCCTCCGGATTCCATCGATGTCTTTGACACACCCGTCATCGCTGACAGGCTTTGTCGGCTGCAAAATTACGAAGATTATTTGGAACGGCAAAGAAAAAAGGAGGAAAAATAAAGGAAAGACGGGAATATTTAGAATTTTCGACGCCGCCAATAATTAAAAGCCACCGATGGGTGGCTTTTAGTGGCTTAATCTCAGATGTTTTTGATAAGGAAAACAGTTGCATCCATCAATGGTTGTAGGTCATCGTTTATGACTTCTGATATGATGTCAACATCTATGTCGAAGTACCCATGGGCAATTCTGTTTCTCAACCCGAATACTTGACGCCAAGGTATTTCGGAACGAAGAGACAGAAACTGTCCTTCGGTAATCTTGTCTATCTTTCTGAATCCTTCACCTATTGCCATTATTGTCATACAGTTACCCGCAAGGTCCTGCATCCCGCTTGGTGACATGAGCAATTGGTTCATGTCTGTAATGCCCTGATTCCATCTCATCAGGTTCTCGATGGATTCTTTTATCTGGTGAAGAATGTCAAGCACCACCTCACGCTTGTCCAAAGATATCGATTCCATACTTGTTGATTTGATTCAAGAAAAAAGGGCGCATATTGTCATGCTTGCGTATCAAGTCTACACTCGTACCAAGTATTGACTCCAGATAGTCGGCAGCAGCACACAGCATATAAGCTTTGGCGGGCATGACAACAAGGAGGTCTATATCGCTGTCACCGTGATGCTCGTTTTTGGCAACAGAACCGAACAGTCTCATATAACTGATGCCATAGTTTGTCTTTAGCACATCAGCATGACTTTTTAGTATTTCTATGTATTCTTGTCGTGTCCTTAGTGTCATAGAATATGTAACGTAGTTATTCATCGATGTCCTTGACGCGCCCGTCATCGCTGACAGGCTTTGTCGGCTGCAAAATTACGAAGAAAAGTTGGAACGATAAAATTTTCCATTACTCTTTTTGTCGTATAAAGCAAAAGTAGAAAAGAAAAATAAAGAAAAGGAAGAAAGAAAAGCCACCGTTACCATTCTCTACCTTTCACCACCCTTATACTAACCTCTGTAGTATAACGGGGATGGTGGCGAGAATGCCAAAAGGCTAAGCTCCCTTTATATAGCCTAATACATTATATAATGGAATATACTCCATCCAGCCCTGATCTATGTAGGGCTTCATTGAGCAACGCAGTCCTTTTAGGTTCTTATCGGCATGGTCAATGGTGACGAACTGGCTTAACGACTTGCTTTTCAGGTTGTCCTCAGCCTTAACCTCGATAGGAATCACACGCTCTTCTTGCTGTACCAGGAAATCTATCTCCAATTTAGAATTGTCTTTGCTGAAATAGCAGATGGACAAATCCTCGCATGTTACAAGTTGCTCTAAAACATAGTTCTCGGAGAAAGCGCCCTTGAACTCTTTGAACACATCGTTACTGGTCAGCATCAGGCCGGCAGGAGCGTTGGCCATAGCACCGAGAAGGCCTACGTCAATGGAGAAGAGCTTGAAAGCATTGAAATCCTCGTAGAACTTCAAAGGTACTACAGGCTTATTGCAGTTATATATTTTATATGCAAGTCCTGCGTCTATCAGCCATTGAATAGCCATTTCGAACTCCTTTGCACGCCCACCCTTCTTTACCGCTCCATAGACGAATTTCTTGTTTTCCTTTGCCAACTGGGCAGGTATGCTCCGCCATACCATTCTGATTCTTTCTGATTCAGAACCGGCGTGTTTTGAAATGTCGTTAGCATACGAAGATATTATTCGGTTCTGGATACGACGGACAGCAAGCACGTCCTCCTTCATTACCCAGTTCATGACAACTTCAGGCATACCTCCTACATAAAAATACTGTCGAAGCAAATCCTGAAGCGTGTGGTCGAGCACTTCTAAGGATGTCCATTCACAATTAGCAAGCATTTCGGAAAGCGTATCGTTGCCTTTTGCCCATACGAACTCTTCGAATGTCATCGGAAATAGTCTCAAAATATCCACCTTCCCTACTGGATAAGATTCGCCGGGATGATGTACGACCCCCAACAATGACCCTGCAGCGACAACGTGCAACTCAGGGGCATTCTCACAGAAATACTTCAACGAGGCTATTCCTTGTGGTGACTCTTGTATTTCGTCAAAAAAAACCAGCGTCTTTTCTGGAACAATCTGTTGACCCTTGTTCGCTACAATATCGCGTACAATACGACTCGGAACGAAATCGCTCATAAACAAGTTTTTGGCAAAAGGCTCATCCGCACAATTCACATATACTAGGTTGCCGTACTCATTCTTACCAAACTCTTTTATAAGCCAGGTCTTACCAACCTGACGGGCACCTTCCAGCACTAACGGCTTTCTAAATGGGTCGTTCTTCCATGCTATCAGTGAGTTATAAAGCCACCTCTTCATTCTTTCTACACTTTTCTGGACGAATTTTCGCCGCAAAGTTACGCATTTCTGGACGAACTTCCAAACAATTTGACATTTTTATGGGGGTATGGCTGTGAGAAACTCAAAGAAAAGCCACCGATTGGTGACTTTCCGTTTATTTGGATTGACCTGCCATACAAACATTTGGCACACAGCGTCCTCACTCCTCCATCTCCTCGTCAAGTCGGTCCTCCCAGAGGTACTTCCTGGTCTCGCGGGCGGCTACGCCACTCAGCAGGAGCAGGGCCACGAGGTTGGGAATGGCCATGAGGGCGTTCATCGTGTCGGCGATGTTCCAGATGACGTCCAAGCTGATGATGCTGCCGAAGAAAAGGGCCACGATGTAGAGTATGCGGTAGAAGCGGTTGATGCGCCGCTGCTCTATGTAGTTGACGGCACTCTCACCGTAGTAGCTCCAGCCGAGAATGGTGCTGAAGGCGAAGGTGAGGATGCCGAAGGTGAGCAGCGGCGCCCCCACGTATGGTATCTTGGAGAAAGCCACCTTGGTCAGGGCCGCGCCGTCGGCGTAGCTGATGTCGGGATAGGCCAGAATGCTGCTGACAAGCACCAGTCCCGTGAGGGCGCAGATGACCACGGTGTCCCAGAAGGTGCCGGTGGAGCTGACCAGCGCCTGCCGCACGGGGTTGCGCGTCTGCGCCGCTGCCGCCACGATGGG
>FLNV01000026.1_pt1 | contig 19845 bp, 14 predicted proteins | sample 1140351 | NCBI WGS metagenome assembly FLNV01 (sample SAMEA3878207, study PRJEB12797) | bioreactor metagenome | biome: Moose rumen | place: Sweden | collected 2011-10 | reverse complement strand
GAAAGTATCCAAGTCCGAGGTTGTCTGGATTTACGAAATTCGTGATGTTCCTACCTCTATTGGTAATTCAAAAACATTCTATTTGAATGTTTTGACAAATGGTAAATTCATCTTATCGAATGAGAATCCTAACCAGCTCGAAGATGTCTATGTTTACGAGTGTTATTTCAACTTAACACCAAGCTGTTACCAAACTGACAATGAAAGATTCGGAACGCCTGTATCAACTGGCGACAGCCTAAAATTAGTTAATGTAAAGTCTTTATGGTAGCCCCGTTATAATGGGGCTTTTTTGCTAGTTAAAGAAACATAATGATATTTCTCACAAAATAACTATTGACTTATAAATTAAAAAACATATAATTTAGTATACAAAAAGAAAAACACAAAACTATAATATAATGAAAAAAGCATTAATGTTAGTCATGGCCGCGATAGCGGTTATGACCACCCTCATCCTTCAGGGGTGTAACAATAATGAAGAGAATCAAGCGGCTGTTCAGGCCGCACAAGAGGCTGCTGAAGCTTCGCAGCAGGCTGCTGAGGCTGCACAACAAGCCGCTGAGGCATTGCAAGCCGCAGTACCAATGCAACCAACCAGAGTTTCTGGTGAAACCGTCGGTTGGGGCTCGTTGACTCCCAGCGAAAGAGCTGAAATAATCGCCATCGGGAAAGATCATCCCTATGGTGGTGTTATCCGTCCTGAACCTCCGATTAAGGAGGTGACATTTATCCTCTATTTAGAGGATGTGCCTTCTGCTACGCCTAAGCAAGCTCTCATAGAATACACCTATGAGACGAGTAACGGTGAAGGTTCTAACCGAATCCTCATTCAAGGACACTTTGAAAGCGTCCAGAATGTGGCAAGCATCCCGGATGTACTCAACAACAACTCTTGTTGCATCTTTTACGGAGGATGCATTAAGGAGTACGAGTGCAATACACCTCTGCCAAAGGCCGAAAAATGCTCACCTTGTGAGCAAAAAAAGCCAAAAAAGGAGGAGTGTGTACCATGTAATGCATATGGTTCCAGTGCTAGGCAAGGAGATGGAGTATCTCCAACAAAAACTGCCAATGGAAGTGACAGAATCCTTCCACCTGTAGATTTGTAACAAATCCGCAAAAGCAAAAAAGCCCACAGTAATGCTGTTGGGCTTTTTTTAGATATTATACAATCATTTCTATTTTTGTAACATAAATTTACTTTTGCTTGATATAATTTTGTAAATTTTTATTAATATAGAAATTAATTATAAATGAAACTTATATGAATCAAGATTCAAAAATATTACAAGATCAGACATTATGAGAAAAATTAATCAAAAAATGATTTTGGTTATATTTTTTTTCATTTTTAGTAGCTCCTGCAGCTTATTTAATTAAACTTTTTGTTTCTAATTCGATCTCTGTTGCTGATGTTTGAGTACTATATAGTATTGTCTCTCTAATTTCTCTGTTGAATACGTATAACGACCTTTGACTTACAGAAAGTTTGCAATATTTTTTGCCGAGATTTCTGATAAAAAAGCAGTATAATTATGCTAAAACTTCAATTTATTTAAGTTTGGCTGTTCAAATATTCACAGCATTAATTATTGCATGTATTCTGTGGTTTGCAGCACCATGGCTTGCAACTCATTATTTTCATAGTGAAAGTGCCATAAATGCTCTGAAATGTTTTTGCTTTTATTTTTTGTGAATTAATTTATTTCAGACATTGCAAAGTATTTTTATTGCAATTCAAGACACATTTTCAAATCAATTCATTGAATTTGTGAGACAACGGTCTATTGTATGTTTTACGATATTATTTTTCTATACATGAAAAGCCAGTATTGAACGATATAGCTTAAATCGAATATTGTGATTGTGAATCTGAATTATTGTTGCTCTGATATTATTTCGCAAAAAATACTCAAAAGAATTGCTACAATGAAAATTTGAATATGATAAAAAAGTAGCAAAAGAATATATAAAGTATGCATTATGGTGCTTTATTTGACTTGAAATTTCTGTAGTTTTTTGAAATTTGATACAACAATTTGTAATTATTTTCTTATGAGCTGAACCAGCTTGATATTATACTAATTTTGTAAGTCTATTTTGAATTGTAAATATTGTCGTATGACCGATATTGTCTCTAATTTTTCCGATGGTTTCAGAAATAATTGCAAAAAAAGATAATTGAAAACTCAAAATGATTTACTCATTTTTTTATACTTATCTTGTCATGGCTATACTTTTGCTAATTAGCTTTTTAATTCCACTTGGAAAAGAAACATGATATATACTATTGTGAACTAAATTCGCTTTTTCATGAATATTGTTATCATATTGAGTAATATTTACATTATTCTCGACTTTAACTTGATTTAATTTCAGTGTATTAGCTTGAATGTGAAAGATAAAAGAAAGAGTAAAATTTATGTGAATTGCTTTAATTATATCGCTACTAACATTAATTTCAATGAAGTGGATTTGAATTTATTGATGAGTTTTGGCACTATGAACATGATATATTACATTACGATTTTTGAGTTTTAGAGAATTATACAAAGAAAATAAATTTAATGTAAATTGGAAACTGCTTATAAATAATGTGATAATTTGCACGATAATGTGAATTGTGGTATGGAAGTTTAAGGATTGAGTTTTTATATTTGATGATTTAGAAAGATATAAAAATTTATGGAAATTGGTGTTAATTGCTCTATGAATGGCTTGAATTTTCTGATTAGTAAATATTAAACAAATTTTAGCTCTAAAAAACGAAATCTTGAAATTAAAAAAATAAAATAATACCAAAACTTTCTTAATTATTAATTGTTAATTATTAAATATAATTATTCTTGATAATTAAAATTCGATTGATATAGTATGTTTGTTCTTTATTTTTTGTGAAACAAAATTTTATGTTTCAATTAGAATCTAAATTTAAACCTGCAGGAGATCAGCCAGAAGCAATAAAAAAAATTATTGATTGATTTTCTAGTGGGAAAAATATTCAGACATTATTGTGAGCTACATGAACTTGAAAGACTTTTACGATGGCAAATATTATCCAGCATTTGCAAAAACCTACTCTTGTAATCTCTCACAATAAAACATTAGCAGCACAATTGGCTACTGAGTTAAAAGCATTTTTTCCACACAATGCTGTACATTATTTTGTGTCTTATTTTGACTATTATCAGCCTGAATCCTATTTGCCGGCTACATGAACTTACATAGAAAAAGAAGCCACAATAAATCAAGAAATTGAGATGTATAGATTAGCGACAATGGCATCACTTTTGAGCAGACAAGATGTGATTGTTGTTGCTTCTGCATCATCATTGTATTGATTATGACAAAAAAGATTTTTCCAAGAAAACTGTTTGGTGATGGAAATTTGAAAAACATATGATTTCAAAGAATTGAAAATGCAACTTCTGAAAATGCAGTACAAGCCAGTTCATGGAAAAATTGAGCATTGAATGTTTGATTTTAGGTGAGAGATTTTGGATATATTTACTAGTACTGAAAAATATGTTTATAGATGTATTTTTGATGATGATAAATTGGAAAGGATAGAATTTAGGGATTCTACCACGATGAAATTAATAGATGAGAATGATGACCAGATTTATTATGGTGGATGACATTCACACAAAGTGATAGTCTGGCCTGCGACTCAATTTATCCAAGACACTTCGCATTTGGAAGATATTTTGGAGCAAATGGATGCTGAAAAAGAAATAAGAGTCAAAGAATTCAAAGATCAAAAGATGCTTGTTGAAGCTGAAAGGATTAAAAAGAGAGTAGAATACGATATTAGGATGATTAGAGAAACTGGATTCGTAACTTGAATTGAAAATTATTCATTGTATTTTGATCGTAGATTACCTTGAGAACCACCAAATACAATTTTTGATTATTTTCCAGAAGATATGTGCTTAATTATTGACGAATCTCACATGACTTTGCCACAACTTCAGGCTATGCCACAAGCCGATAGATCCAGAAAAATGAATTTGATAAAATATTGATTCAGATTGCCATCTGCTATTGATCATCGTCCGCTGAATTATTGAGAATTAGAAATGATTTTGTGATGGAAACCAACTTTGGACAAAGAGGATTATATAGATGTACTAAATGATGCTTCTGATACTTACAAAGAATTAGTTCATAAATCTGAAAAAGTAGCAAAGGCTCGTGGAGAAAATCAGCTTTCAGTAGTCATTCAAAAGAAAAAGGAGAAAGCAAAGACATTGTTTCTTTCGGCTACTCCTGCTTCATACGAAATGAATCTTTCAAAACAAATTGTGGAACAAATTATTCGTCCGACATGATTACTCGATCCAATAACTTATATCTATCCAAAGACAGTTTGATATACCGAATTGGAAAAGAGTTTTGAAGAATTACTGCAAAAAAAACCAAGATTGAAAGATTTCGCTGATGGATATAGTTTGAATTGAAATCAAAAAGAGATATTTGACGCCTAAAAAAATCCTCATACAGATTTTTGCTATAATGGAATTTTTTTTAATTTCTTATTTTAGTTTTTTGCGGTATCTTTTTGAATATTAAGGATTGTTATATGGAATTCTACATTTTCACGAGTATATTTTTCATTGAAATCTATTTTAATAGCGACAGGCGTTACTTCCAATATTACTCAATTTAATGATCATAAGTTTATTTGCTCTCCTACTTTTGGATCTGATCAAATTATATTTATTATTGTTGGTGAGATTTCTTGAATTTTTAAATCATCGTATGATATTCCATATCATTCGTTTGGATTGCTTGTTGTAAATTCTTTTGAATCTCAAGATTTCAGTCAAATTAGCTCTTTATCAAATATTGGAAAACTTTCATTTTTTCAGATAGTTATAGTTTGAATAGAATTTTCTTCTATAATCTCTCAATCTAACAAATAAGAGTCATAGCTGATAGTCACTACATCTCACTCTTGGATGCTTACTATTTCTTCTGTCTTTTTACATCCCGCTAATAATATAGTAGAACCTAATGCAAGAATTGAAAGAATGGCAAATTTTTTTTTCATGTTTTAGTTATTTTAAAATATAAATTTAATTTATCTTTGATTTTATAAAACGTTTTCGTGATTCTTGAGGCGATTCACGATAAATTTTCTCGTTATCATTATAACTATCATTATCAGATTCTTTTGGAGTGGCTGATATTTTTATAATATATTCTCAATCAAATAGTACATTATTTTTATGTGATAGAAAGTACATAGAATAATCAGAATCAAGATACTTTGAATAGAATTTTTCAGCATAAGCAATTTCTTGTTCTACAGCATTAATATTTTTGTTTACACTATCTATCTCGTTCACTATCTCACTATAATTTACATATGTTTTTACAGCAATCAACATAACGATGATAGCAAAAATTCATCAAAATACTTTTATTTTATTTCCATGTCTTGTCACTATTTTCTGTATATATTCTTTTCGCATATCATATTTTTATATGTAATATTTATTATATTGATAATATATGTTATTCTTTATTGAAAAATCAAGAGAAAAGTTTAAATTAGCTGGTAGCTGATAGTCGATGGCTAATAGCATAAGATTTTTTTGTGAATGAATTGCTATTAGCTATAAGCAATTTGCTATTAGCTATAAATTTTACAAAGTAAAATTTTTTATGGCGATACATAAGTTACCTGAATATGTAATAAATAGATTGAAAGCATGAGAAGTGGTAAACAGACCTTCAAGTGTAGTAAAAGAATTGGTAGAAAATAGCTTGGATGCTGGAGCAAAAAGTATCGAAGTAAATATTGTAGATGGATGAAAAAGTTTGATTTCAGTACAAGATAATTGAGAATGAATTCAGCTTTCGGATATGGATTTGTTGCTCGAAAGATATGCAACTTCCAAAATAAATACAGATGAAGATTTGTTGTCTATTTCTAGTTATTGATTTAGGTGAGAAGCTTTAGCCAGTATCTCTGAAGTTTCAAAAATTACTATAATGTCAAAGACAGCATATAGTGAAATAGGGACAAAATATACAAAAAGATGAAATGAACAAGTCATGACTCATGTCCCTGTGCCTTTTCAACATTGAACTGTGATTTCTGTAGAAGATCTATTTTACAATGTCCCTGCTAGATTAAAATTTTTGAAATCTGCTCAAACAGAGTTTTATTATTGTTATAATTATTTTGTTGATGTAGCAATACGGCATTATGATAAAAGTTTCGTTTTGAAAAAAAATGATAAAATAATTTTTGATTTGAAATGATCAGACTCACTGATTGATAGAATAAATGATATTTACAAAAAAGATTGGTCAAATAATCTTAAACCTGTACAATTCGAGGATGAGACTATGAGAATTTTGTGAGTATTATCAGATCCAAGCATTCGTTTTTGATCAGCTGATAATATCAAAATTTATGTAAACTCCCGTCCAATCCAAGACAAGACGATATACAGAGCGCTGATGGATGCTTATCGTAGACAGCTCACACCTTGAGAATATCCTTTGGCAGTTTTGATGCTGGATATTAAACCAGATTTAGTAGATGTAAATGTACATCCATCAAAACTTCAAGTAAAATTCGTAGATACACAATCTGTTTACAAAAATATTTATGAATCTGTTTTGACTTGTTTGTGAGAGAGTAAAATCACAGATTATAGTAATAATAATTTTGTATCATCGCAATCTATTCACGGAAATCGTCAATTCCAAACAAATAATTTTCAATTTTCAAACAATTGATATAAGTGACAAAATGTTTTCATGTGAAGTGAAGATTTACACAATAGTCCAAAGACTTTATTTGGTCAAGATGATATAAGCTTTTGAAATATTTCAGCTGTTTCTCAGTGATTTAATTCAGAGTCTGATGCTGTGTTTTCAAATTCACAAATTTGAGATTATCAGATAGTATGACAGCTTTGGAATAGCTATATTGTGATTCAATGAGTTGATGCATTATATTATGTAGACCAACATGCATTAGCAGAGAGAATTGCTTTTGAAAAAATGAAAAAAAATACGGACTTTTCAAAAGAATTATTGCTTCAACCTGTGAAATTTAATGTGACCGATGTCGCTGATTTGGAGAAGAAAATCGAAGAGATTAATCAATTTGGATTCGACTGTTCATTATTGACTGAAAATATGATGGTGGTCTATGCTGTCCCAAAAGTATTTATCACATACCCAGTAGAATTAGAAAAATTATTTAATTATATTTTGTATTTGCCAGAAATCACATTTGATCATATGCTTGATTGAATTTATGCTACCAAAGCATGTAAAACTTCAATAAAGGCATGACATAAATTATCAATGGATCAGATGATAAATTTAATTCAAGAATGATTTGAAAATATTGACTGAATGTTTGTTTGTCAGCATGGTAGGCCATCGTTTGTCAAAATTGATAAGAAAAAAATTGATGAGTTGTTTGATAGATAATTTTTAATTAATAATTAATAGTTAATAATGAAAAATGTTAGAGAATTTAAGATATTATTCTTGTTGTTTGTAATACTTTTTTCGTTTATTTGAAATGCTTTTGCATACAAAGAATTATTGATTGAAAATAGATGATGAAAACCGATAAGGGTAATAAAAGTTGTTTTAGATTGAGAAGATTTTGTCGTAACTTCTCTTGCTACAAATTGATGAGACACTTTGGAAAATTTAGTAAAGAAAGTTTGATGAGATAGTGGAATAAATTGAACATTTTTTTGTCCAAAAGATTATTCATACTGTGGTTGAGTGACACATTCTAATTTTGAGAGAATTTTTTTGTGAGATTGAGAAAGTTATAGTGCAACATGGCCTGATACATCAATTAGGATGATTTTTGGCTTTGATATTGAATGAAATCCACTTATGGCACAGCATAATTATACAGATCATGATGCTGGATTAAAAATGAATACTAATAGTGATAAACTTGATAATATTGAATTCTGAATGTCAAATTATACCGTGTTATTGGTCGAAGGACAGGATGTCATTGATGTCAATTCAATTAATTTTACATCAAATATGTACAGTAGTGCAAATAGAAATTTTATTTGTAGTACAAAAGATGGTTCAACGGTCTATATGTGAGTCGTGTGATGAATTAGTATTCCAAAATTAGCTGATTATGTAAAAAATAATTTTGATTGTCGAAATGCATTAGCATTAGATGCTGGAGCGAGTGAAGCTATGGTTTATGAATGAAATGTCTTAGCTAGATCAAGTAGAAGGATGATAATGGATGCTTTTGTCGTAGTTGATAGAGAGACTTATATAAAGTTAACATGATATACTCCAACAAAAAAGATACCTTATGTACCCGAAGATCAATATGAGTTAACAGATAAAGATATACAGACTGTAGATTTACTAGATTCTCTCTTTGCAAAACTAGTAAAACAGAAATGAACTAGTTTTAAAAACACAGAAAAGAAAATTGTCCGTGAAGCTATGTCATCAGAAAAAGTACAAAGCAATCCACAAAAAAGGGCAATTTTCCACGAATTACTTATAAGGTTATTTACAATAGATAAGATTTAATCCATAGTTGATATGTCATTTCGACCGAAAGAAGAGATTTATGTAAATATAAAATGGATTTCTCGTTTGATATTTTCACTCAAAATGACAATGTCTTAATACTTGGTGTATTAGATATGATTGGATACTAAAAAATGGGAACATAGTTCCCATTTTTCTATTTTAATTCAATTGTATATCATGTTATTTGGCTTGCAAGCTTTATGTTTGAAGCTGCTTTTCATATTGCCAATGGTTTTTGTGAATCATCTAATGTGATGTAAGCTTTTTTATCTTTGATTTCGATATTGTCGATTTGTGCAGGTTTTAGACAATTTGTTATAAGTTTGATATCATCATCAATTTTTTCAATGTAATCGATTTTTTCTCAATCAAGTAGTGATAAAACTGTATTTATTCTATCTCATTTGTGTCAAACCATCACTCATACTGGATCAATTTTGTCATTGTTTGATTTAACTAAGATTTTTGTCTTTTTACCAGGGACTCTGGCAATTTTTTCGATAGTAACAAGTCATTCATCCAATTCTGGGACTAATTTCCTCAAAATTGCTTCGATATAGTCTGGACTGGATTGTGTAATACTCAATGTAATTCCTCACGTATCTTTTGAAATTTGTTTTAATAATACAAATATCTCTTCTCCTGGCTCGTACATCCTGTGTGGGATTTGTCCATCTGGAGTCAAAACTACGGTAGATCATTCAATATCTAGAATAACACTGTCTGCATGGACTCTAATAACTTTTGCTTTCAAAAGTTCTCATTCTTTGTTTTGAAATTTTTCAAAGAATTGTTCTCTCTCAATATTTTTGAGTTGTTGCTTGATTGTCTGTGCAGCTGCTTGAGATGCAATTCTGGACAATTCCATGCTTTCTGGTGTGACATCAATCAATAATTCTTCTCATGCTTTGATATCTTTTCTGATTGATTTTGCTTCTTTTAATCAAATTTCAGTATCTGGATCTTCAATTTCATTTTCAGATTTTACAAGTAATTGTTTGTAAATATTAACTCATCAGTCGTTGGCAATATTTACGACAATGTTTGCTTTTTTAAATTCTGGAAAATCTTTTCTGAAACCGGATCTAATTCACATTTTTACGATTTCAAAAATTTGGTAAGCATCAAATCTATATTCCTCAACCATTTGAGAGATCGCTGCTTGAATACTTTTACCATCTAATTTCATGGAAATTTTGATTAAAAAATAAAATGAGAATTCTAATTCTCATTATTGTCAATTTAAGGATAATTTTTATTTTTTCAAGTGATTTAAAAAAAATTTTATTTTATATATAGGTCATGTGCTATTTTCTATTTTTATTACTATTGACATTTTATATAAAATATTTACAATTTAGTATTGTGCGAGATTTTATATTATTTATTTTGTGGTAAAATGGAAAGTCTTGAAAGATCAGACAAATGATATAAAACATGAATTTTTTGAAAAGTTAAGTGATTGGTCTTGGCTTTATGATTGGCTCTTTGAGCTTCAAATTTTTCTTATTCTCAAAATGTAAAAAACAATGATAAGCAAGAGCAGACAAATGATATTGAAAGGAAATCATTAGAAAAATATAAAAGTAAAATACAAGAAAGAGATGAAAATATTATCTCATATACGACAGAGACATTGGATGAATTTGCAGATAGAGTTATAAAATGTATGAATTTTGATGGTAAACAAGATTCTATTAATACAAAGTTAAATAATTTAGCAGATATTTTAAACCATAAATATAATACAAACATCTCAAATAATAGTGCTTATATTATTTTGAAAAATACTATACTAATCCTAACTAAAAATAAAAAATATGAATGATTATGTGAGTATACACCAAACAATAATTTAGCTTTTATAAATGGATTTTGATATATACAATATATAAATACAAATACAGACTATATAAATTATAGACTTTCAGGTCAGCTTTTGGATACTCTGATTCAAGATTTGTGAGACACTATGTTAACAAACAACAAACCGGATACATATAATATTGAGAATACAGAGACATGAGAACAAAATCAAAATATGGATAACTTAGAAAAACAAAAAAATCCAACAAATATAGAAAGTAACTCAGAAGACGATTTCGATATAAATGCAAATGTAAACCTTTTGTCTCAACATTTGTCATCCAATAAATTAAATTGAGTGACCTACGAAGATGTTTGGAATACTATTGAATGATTTAGACATGAATGACTAAAAAATGCAGTAATGAATTGCTTATTACATAATGATGTAATTTGAGCTCAGAGATTGCTTTGAATGGATATAAATTGTGATAAAAGTAAATACCCAAATTATGTAGCCAGTACAAGAATATGAAAAAGGGAATTAGATTTAATGGAGAAATATTCAGAGACTCGTAGATATATGGATTCTCAAGAAATTTTAAATTTCATGGGAAGAGTGGAAAAGGCATATGAAATAGAAAATTATGAAGTGAAGACGACTTATTTAAAATTTTTGTCATGAGAATTTGATAATTGATGATTGCCATATTGTATTATATCAAAATATGATTATAAAATTTATTTGTTTACTTCGGATCATAAACTTGTGGCATGTCAGCCTGTATTAACTGGAGCACATATATGAAACGAAAAAAATGATCCAATTCATTGATCACATAGTACTCCTGGTGGTATGTATGTCATGTGATGAACATTTGATAAAAGTTCCGAATGAAAGAATCTACTATCCGTATATTGAACCGATTACTTATTATTTTTGCCACAAGAAGGACAATATTATTATTCAGAAGAATATTCTATGGGAATGCATGGTCATGTAAAATGAAGAGAATGGAGATTTGAATCTCAGAATACGAAAGATCATAGAGTCAGTAATTGATGTATCAATATATATAGACCTATGTTTTGAGAAATCATCAACCATCTAAAGATATGAAGTAAAATATATATTTGTAGAGATGATGAAATATAAAATAGGCTTAATAAACTAGTGAATCATAATTTCACAAAAAATCTCTTTATAAATTTGCTATTTTAAAAAAAATATATATAATAATACATGATAGTTAAAAAAAATTTATCATACAAACAGAAAAAATATGATTGAACCTACAAACAAAAACACAGAAGAAAAAAAGAAAGAATCAAAATATATTTTGTTACAACTAAAACCTTTCAAAGATAATGAATTATGAGTAAATCACTGGGATACTGTTTTGACAAATTGTGCAAGTTTGGGAACGAAAAAGATTTCTTTCATAATATACTGAAATAATACTAATATTAAATTTTTTGTAAAACTTCCAAGGGAATTTGAAACCTTTTTCAAAAATACTTTTTATGCTAATTTCAACACTTCAGATCTTGAACCAGCGACTATAAATCCTGAACATGATAGTAAGTGACAACCTTTGGTTAAAAATTTTTTGAATTTCACACCTGAAAGTGAATTAAACACAAAGGATTTTTTCGTAAAAGATGGGACATATATGGATCCTATGAGAGATATTTTAGCTTTATTCAGCAATATTCCAGCCACTGAAAATTTAATGATAAGTTTTAAATACACTTATAAGGAAGAAAAAACATTTTTACAAAAGGTATGAAATTTTTTGAAAGTGATTTGGGGAAGTGACAAAAAAGATGAAAAGAAAGAATGAGAAGAGAAAAAAGAAGAAAAAAAGGCATTACCGATACTGTGTTCAATTTCATATGCTTTAGAATCAGATGATGAATTTTCTATAAAAAGTGTAGATAATAATTTTAAAGCAGCATTCACTCAATTTTGATGAAGTTATAAATTGAAATCTAAGCCAAAATTTCACACTATGAATTTAGATCAGGTTGTAAATTTCTTTCATGTACCAACTAAAGCAAATTTTGCAAAATGATTGGAATATACTGTGTATAAAAAATTACCATATCCGACAAATTTACCAACTGTGAAAAACACTCCCGAAGGAGAATTGACAATTCTTTGAAAAACTCACTATAGATGAGAAGCTATAGAGTTTGGAATCAAAAGAGAAGATAAATTTAGACACTATTATATTGTCGGAAAGACTTGAACCTGAAAATCTACATTTATTTCCAATATGGTAAAATCTGACATTGAGGCTGGAAATGGTTTGTGTTTATTGGATCCTCATGGAGATTTGGTAGATACTGTATTGGAGCATGTACCTACAAGTAGGATTAATGATGTAATTTTGTTTGATGTATCAGATACTGACTACCCTATCTGATTCAATTTGCTACAAGCAGAAAATGAAGATGAAAAAAATAGAATCGCATCTGGAGTTGTTTCAACATTTCAGAAATTATTTGAAAATTCTTGGTGACCAAGATTAGAGTATATTTTGAGAAATGTCGTTTTGTCTGTAATCAACTATCCAAATGCCACATTAATGCACATTACAAGAATTTTGACGGATAAAGATTTTAGAGCTGAAGTACTTAGTACCATCAATGATGCAGTATTGAAGAAATTCTGGGAATCAGAATTTAATAAACGAAGTGACAAACAAAGAGATGAAGCAATCGCTCCTATCGTAAATAAAATTTGACAATTTTTGTCTTCAAAACTTGTAAGAAATATTTTTGGACAGCCAAGAAGTAAATTGAATATGAGAAAAGCTATGGATGAATGAAAAATTGTGCTTGTAAATTTGAGTAAATGAAAAATTTGAGAAGACAATGCGGCAATGATTTGATCACTATTGGTTACAAAAATTCAAATTGATGCGATGTCTCGTGCTGATATTCCTAGAGAAGAAAGGAGAGATTTCTACCTATATATTGATGAGTTTCAAAATTTTGCTACAAAAGCTTTTGCTACAATTTTGTCTGAAGCCAGAAAATATAGATTATCTCTAATCGTAGCGAATCAGTTTACATCGCAGTTGCAAGAAGAAGTAAAAGATGCTATTTTTGGAAATGTTTGAACAATTATGGCATTCACTTTGTGAAAAGATGACGCGGAAATAATTAGTGGTCAATTCAAAGAAATGGTTTCGCCAAATGATTTGATTTCTTTGCCGATGTTTACAGCTTATATCAAGCTGATGGCAAATGGAATATCATCAGATCCATTTAGTATGAGGACAAATCCATTGCCAACACCTGAGTGATCATTGGAATTGATTGATAAAATTAGGAAGCAAAGTAGGCAAAGATACTCAATGGAAAGGTGAGAACTGGAAAGTTTGATGGATGCTCGGAGCAATAAAACATTTTCGATTCAGGAAAAAATTCAAGAAAAAGCAAAATTGGAGTGATTGGGAATTTCTGAAGAAGAATATGAAACTGCTCAAGATCTGGAAATTCAGACGAAGATGCACTTATTTAAAGAGTATAAAATAGACAATGTAGAACCTGATGGTATTATCTTTGATATGAAACATAATAGACACAAAATTTGTTGGTTTAGGAAATTAGCAAGTTTCAGCGATGACTTGAATATTAAATTTAAAAAGTGACAAGTTTTGAAAACTCAAATGTGAGATAGATTGGAAATGTATGTAGATATATACGATAACAACGATAAAATCCCTTATCAAATTTGGATTGGAAAAAAAGAAAGTATTTACCAGCAAATTAAAGAAGCTTATAGAAATAACCCAAATATGAAATTTGTTCCAAATATGAATGGATTAAAAAATGAAGAATGAAAAATTAATGATGAAGGATGAAAGAAAAATCCTCCGTCTCCCGACAAGTCGGGAGCCACCTCCTTCGAAAAAGGAGGACAATATTCTCGCAACAATCAAAAATGAAAGAATAGTAATAAGTGAGGTAATAACAAGACATGAAGTAATAACTCTTGATCTAATAATGGAGCATTTTCAATAAAAGATATCAAAATTTGAGAGTGGTATGATTGATACATCAAATTACAGTATAATTATGGAATGTTTATCACAGTAAAATGAGTTGAGTGATTATTACACAAGAATTTCATAAAAGCTCCTGAATGAGTTGAGTGGAAAAAATACTACAACATCGGAGATAAAATCAGAGTAAAAGCAAAAGAATTTAAGGAAGTAAATGATGAAAAGAAAGTAGTTTGGAGTCAAATATAATAAACTAAAACTGTCGTTCCCACCTATTTTTTACTTTTTTTAAAAGCGATTTTAATTCTTTTATCACTGTTTTTTCTCATTTAACATGTAAAGAATTTCATCATAAATCATTAAATTTTTGGCAATTTCATAAAGAATCATCGATTAAGTATGATAGTTTAATTTGTGCTTTATATTTGTTTATATAATTCAAATAAGCATCCACTTTAAAGAATCATTCTTTTGCAGAATTAAATATTGAGTCAAAAATATTAAAATAATCTTTATTATTTTTTAGTGTAAAATCAAAACAGTCCATATTATCTGTCACCAAAATAATTTTGTAATACTTTTTTAATTTTTCTAATATTTTTCTTATTTCATAAGATAAATCTATATTTTTACAATCATCAATTAGTGTTTTATAAATATATTCACAATTAACATTTGTTTCTTTTGATATAAATTTACAAATATCTAATGATGTATATTTTCACAACATCCAATCTTTTACAAGTTGGATATTTTTGCCAAAAAGATTTTCATTAATTTTTTCATATGTCTGTTTGTCGTTTTCTTCTAAAGAATGCCAAAAATTTTTATATGAAATCACTCAATTAAAATCGATAAAAATTATATTCTTATTTTTATTTCGGCTTTTGTTTGGGGTATAATCTTTTATCTTTTTTTGTATTATATTTAAATACTTTTTATTAAAATATCATTCTTTCAATAAATTATTATAATATAAGTAATTGGCATCGTTTATCTCAATATTATCAAGCAATCTGAAATTAAAAATTTTTGGCAATACATTGAACTTGTTTAATTTATTTATTTTTAAAAAATCAAGCATTGTTCTAATACATTTTTCACAGGTTCAACAATTATATTTATAATCGTAATTTTTCCAACACACTCTGAGAAAATCATATATTTCATTATATTTTGATATAAATTTAATTTTTTCGCTTCTATTCACTCAATTTCAATAATGAACAAATTCTATTTCTCAATTTCATCGTAAATAATCCAAGTCCTTGTGTGATCACCAAGGATATCATATATCATCATCCATTCGACTTGAAATATAATAGTGATTGTAATCATTAAGTAACAATCCAACACTTGCAAGACATGATCAAAACATAAAATTCCAACTATAAAATTGCTCTGTAAACTCTCTAATATTTGTTTCAACTATAATTCAATTGAAATTATTTTTAATACAAAATTTATTAAATTTATATTTTACTGAATTAAATAGTGTTTTATCTTCTTGTTTGATATCAAATCAATTTATAAATATTAAATTTTGGATTGTTGTTTTATACAATGTATAAAAAGAATCTACTCACAAACTAAAAAACTCTGCCGTTTTTACAGGTATTTGTTTATTATTTTTATCTTCCAATAAGGTATAATTTTTAATTTCTACTTTTTTATTTTGATGATATCGATTATTATATAAATTTTCAATTTTTTTTATATTTTGGAATAACTTATTTGATAAACACAATCAATTTAAATCAATATTAACTCATAAAAAATATCAAAGATTTAAAAGGATTGGCATTAAAAAATCTACATTTTTTGTACAATCATTCAGATTACAATTTTTATCAATTTTATAAAACAAACTATAAATTTTTCATTTACACCCTATTTTTATTGAAACTTTTTTCTTACTTTTTAATCCAATTATTTTTATTGATACTACCTTTATCATAATATTTTATATAATTAAAAATAAAAAAATTATCTTCATTGTATTTTATATTATTATGTTTTAAACTGCAAATTGAATTTATCTCTTTTTGAGCAATTTTACCTGAATTTGATAATAGTATACCATTATTCATGTGGAAAATATCTATTAATCATTTAAATTTTCACAATTCATAAATATCTCTTCAAATCATTATTACAGGTTTTCAGTACTTTATTGCCAGTACACCTCCATGATACCTTGTAGTTATTACAAAATCCATTTTTTTATATAATTTTTCAATATTTGATTTGTAATATTTAGGATTAAAGTGATTTTCGTAATTTATAAATTTTATTCATTTCATAAAATCTTCATCATATCATCAAAAGTCATCAAACATATGTGGAATTTTGTAAAATATTACTTTTCAATACATTGTTTCTAATGTGGCTTTTATTTGGAATATTTGTGCTAGCAAAGGTTCTTTATTTCAATTTTCGTGTAAAGATATTCAAACTTGTAATCAACAATTTGGATTATTGTCATCATTATCCCCTTTGTCTTTAACATTTTCACTAACAATGAAAGCATCATCATAAAAATATCTTACCTTTTTTTTAAATTTTTCATTTATTAATTTTTTTGAAAAATTTATATCTCTAACTCAAATTATTTTACAATAATCCAAAATATAGTCTAACATTTTTTGATCAAGTTTTCAATAAATAGGTCAAATCGTCTGTGCTGATAAATAAATATCTTTTTTAAATTTTTTTGCAAAATATGTAATTAAAAAACGATAATATAAATGTCATCTCCGTATACTATTTAAGTTTCATCATCAAGAAAAAATAATTGAATCTACCGTTTTAATTGTTTTTATTATATTTTTTATTTTTGAATGTTTTGGATAAATTTTATAAAACAATAATATTATTAATAATTTTAAAAATCTATACGAACGACTAAAATTTATATCTAATACTACATTTTTATAGTTTGTTTTGACCGATCTTGATGAGACAAATATTTTATATCAATATTTTTTTAAAATTTTATGATTATAGGAAAATATTAATTCATCTCACACATGATAAAATCATCACTTTCAATCTCATATATCTCAAATTAAAAAAACCTTTTTCATATAATTATTTTTTTAAATTTTTAATTTTTTCTACAATTAAATTTACAATATGTTCTATATCATCTAATCAATTATTTTCTATAATTTCATAATTAATATTTTTTATAAAATTATCATCTGATATTAAAGTAAATAATGTATTATTAAGCTCTATTAACGTATTTTCATTTGAAAAAAAATCTGATGTTTTTCAATTTCTATTCATAATTCTATTCTTTGCTATATTTGGATTTGTTCTTAAGAAAAAGATATAATCGGGCAAAATTATTTCTCAACTATTAATTAATTTGTCTATTTTTTTTATTAACGAACTATAATCGCTATATTTTCATAAATTTTTAATCGCTAATTCTGTATATAACAATGTTAGCACAGTCCTTTCCATTATTATATCATTTCACAATAAAATTTTTCACAATAAAAATTGATTCTTTCTTTTTTCCAATTCTAATAAAAAATTATGTTTTTTTTCTAATGTATTTTTTGCATCCTTTTCATCAACTATTGGAATACTATCTCAATCCCTAAGAAAATGAAAAGATTCTCATACATGAGATAATCACAATTTTTCTTGTATCATATGAGAAATCGTAGTTTTTCCACTGCCACTTATTCATTCTATTGCTATGATTATACTCTCAGATTTATTCATGTTCTGTTTTATTCTTTATAAAAGACAATATCTTCAGTTTATATAAAATATATTTAAAAATAGATATTGTAGTAGGAATGCTAACCAACAACGGAATTAGTAATATGGAAAACAAATCGTAAACTTTGAATTTTAAATTTTTATTTTTTCTAAGCAACCAGCATAAAAAAATATAATAGTGAATATAATACACAAGGAATCATACTAATCAAAAATGATTATCATATATAAAATATAATATTAAACATAATAATAAACAATATGATGTCAAAAATCGCTTAAATGAATTAAATATTCACTGTATTGTAAACAACAGTAATCTGAAAGAAAAACTTTTTCAAAATTTTTTCATATATAATTTTGGATATTTATAATACTCTATGTTTCCATAAAATCGCGAAATTGTCTGATTAATTCGCGCAAAAAATGTAGTTGGTGTATCTCAGTACTCATAATTAATTAGTGGATATATATTTTCACCACTCACAGCCATATAAAATCAAAAATGTAGATCCTCATTGATTGTATCTTCCGGCAACATTTTATACTGAAAATATTCTTTTAATCTCATTACTAATCAATGTCAAACAATGTGGTAAAGTTTATATTTTGATACAACATTATGAAACAATATTCTATATTGTTCTTCTACCAATGTCCACCTTGACTGATATACCGCTATAGCTCTTTGCAATGAATTTAATTTGTTATAATTTGAAATAAACAATGTACTTTGTAAAAGTATATTATTTCATTTATTTATTGCATTAAAAATTTCATTCAAACTATCTTTTGTTATTCTGGAATCAATATTTATTAAGTGAAAATATGAATTATTAGTATTTTCCTTTAACTTATCTCTAATGTATTTAACTCAAAAATTTACTTGTGTTGCCATGTTTCATCATTTTACATCAGATTCTAAAAAAATTAAATTACTATTTTCAAAAGTTTTAGCCAAGTTTAATGTAATATTATTTCAATACTCATCTCTTTCGTTACAAGTTCAAACAATAATTAGTTTTATATTATTATATCATTTCAGCAATGTCATATAATAAGATAATGTTTCTTTTATTAATTTTTCTTCTTTATAAACAGGTAAAATTATAAAATATCTTTTATCAAAATAATTTAATTTTTTATAAGCCACTTTTCTATTCATAATAAAACACAATACAATTATTCTGTATAATCAAAACAAAATTAGGCATATTCACAACGACAAGAGCGGTATTAGTATCATGTAATATAAACTTAAAGTTGTTTTAAAACATAGTATTATTATTTGTTTTTATATATATAAACATCCCATTATCAATAAATGAGTTAATAATTATTAAATATTTTTATACTTTCTTCCTATAATCACTACTATTGTGAGTCTTTGCTCATAATCAATCTTTAATTTCTATTCACAATTCTTTGCATGCTTGCACTTCTGGAATATTTCATGAGAATCTATCTCATCATTTTCAGAAAATAATTTTTGTATGATTTCAGTATTTTGATCTAATTTTGGCAGTAATTGCTCTGATACTTTCACATACTGATCAATCTGTATCTACTGAAAGCATAACTTCATCTACAACTTTGAGTGCTGATACTACTCTACTCCTAAAATTTTCATCTTGAAAAACTTCTTGTTTTCCTGTTTTCAATCTTGCTTGTTCATCGTTATTTACTATCACTCGCAATTCATCTCAAAGATCCTTGCAAA
>FLNV01000788.1_pt1 | contig 19853 bp, 6 predicted proteins | sample 1140351 | NCBI WGS metagenome assembly FLNV01 (sample SAMEA3878207, study PRJEB12797) | bioreactor metagenome | biome: Moose rumen | place: Sweden | collected 2011-10 | reverse complement strand
GCGTGCGTCGGTCTTGATAATAATAAAGTACACGTGCGCACGTACCTTATAGCGTTTGGGATAGCGCACGTCGCTGGCCAGATACTGGCGCACGTCCTGTTCCATCTGTGGTGTGACGTCTATCTCGCGCAGCGAGTAGAGAAAATTGAGAGCCTCGTCGGCTGTAGAGACAAGTGTCTCGTCGTTGAAATATCTGAGATAATAATTCATACGTGAAAAAAATAATGCCCGTCGTGATTTCTTTGTCGAAATCATGCGGGACATCGCTTACGAGCGGAAAACGGGACTCGGACCCGCGACCTCAACCTTGGCAAGGTTGCGCTCTACCAACTGAGCTATTTCCGCGACAAAGTTGACATTTATGATGTTGGAAACAACGTGTGAAGAGGAGGAGACTCGAACTCCCACGTCGCAATTGACACTACCCCCTCAAAGTAGCGCGTCTACCAATTCCGCCACCTCTCCAGAACGTATTCCTAACGTGACACACGAAACGAAAAGAGTGCCCAGAACAGGACTCGAACCTGCACGCCTCGCGGCACACGCACCTGAAACGTGCGCGTCTACCAATTCCGCCACCTGGGCAATCTCTTTCTGTTTCAATATGTGGAGCGGAAAACGGGGCTCGGACCCGCGACCTCAACCTTGGCAAGGTTGCGCTCTACCAACTGAGCTATTTCCGCGTCGCTTCTGACCTCCTGAGAGGTGCATTTCTCTAAATGCGGTGCAAAGGTACACACTTTTTTCGAACCACCAAAATTTTTTGCAACTTTTTTTCGAAAAAAATGAAATTCTATGGATAAAGTCCGTGTTTTCTGCGTTTCTCCGTGCCAAAACTTCCAACGATCGTTCGGGTTGATTCTTATTGGTAAATAGGATGGAGTTTTCTGCACAATTAAGGAGAAAATGTCGGTCGGTCACGTGGGTTTTCGCCGCAGACCGACGTTCTTTTGCGCTTGTGCGCGCCGACGGCATTTCCGTTCATTCGCAACTGGGCCTCCGTCGCATCGCAACTGGACCTCCGTCGCATCGTAATGGGGCCTCCGTTGCTGTGTAACGGGGCCTCCGTTGCGCTTCAATGGGGCCTCCGTTGCGATGTGGCGGGGCTCCGGTTGCGAGGCAAAACAGCAGCTGTTTGCCTAACTATCTGCTGTACAGTGTGATAGCGAATGTGCTTCAGGGCGGCGTTTTTTTGCAGCCATTTCACTTTTGCTCGGAAATACGCGATTCTACAGGTGGATAGTTGTGTTAAAGTTTTCTAATTGGGGAGTTGAGGAGTTGGGGACTCATACCACATGCAAAAAATGAGATAAATATTTTGTCCAAAAAAGTTTTGCTGTTATATAAAATTGTGTTAACTTTGCAGCCGATTACAACCTAAAGCCTTGAGATAAGCCAAAGAAACGAATGTAAGACCTACACTACATACTAAACCACACTATTAATTATTTACAAACTAAGCTTATGAGACTATCAAGACTCTTTGCTGCTGCCGCCATGCTTATGGCCGCAGCCGGAACCAGGGCAGACATAGTGCAGCGCACTGCACCCGAGCCTGCCGCCACACAGGGGTTCCAGATGGAAGAGGTGTTCTATCTGTGGAACACTGGCGCCAAGAAGTTTTTCACCGAGGGTAACGCCTGGGGCACGCAGGCCAGCGTCGGCGACGAGGGCCTGAAGGTGAAGTTCGCCCAGTATCTTGACGAGCTGGCCGGCATTACCGAGTGGGACGGCAAGACCTATGTCTTCAACGACTCGTCGGTGGCCAAGAACGCTTGGAAAGAGGTGTTCTTCGACTCCGAAACCGCCATGTTCGTTGACCGCGGGTCGCAGATCAACTACATGTGGGAGGTAGAGGACAACGGCACCACCTTCCGCCTGCACGCCGCCGATGTCAACCCCAGCCTCAACTGGTCGGTTGTCGATGACAACGGCCTTCCCCTCTATTTCGAAAAGTACGTGGGCCTCGACGCCACGGCCATCGGCAACACTGCGCTGTCGCCCTTCCTCGCCGTTGACGAGAACCACTACATCGACTGGGCCTTCGTGACCGTTGACAACTACGAGACATACGCCGTGCAGATTAAGGTGTTCAACACCGCCGAGCTGCTGCGCGTGGCCATCGAGGAGGCCAAGGGTCTGGGCATCAACACCGACCAGTGGGACGCCGTCTATAACAACGCCGACGCCACTGTCGAGGAGCTGGAGGCTGCCACCGCCGAGGTCAAGCAGGCCATCAAGGACCACAACGCGCAGAGCGCCACCGTTGACAATCCTTCAGACATGACCACGAGCCTGCAGAACCCCAATTTCGACGATGCCAGCTACGCAGGCTGGAGCGGCACAGCGCCCAACATGACAGGTTCTGGCTCGCACGGCCCTGCCAACGTGGCCGAGCACTACAACAAGAACTTCGACACCTATCAGGACCTGACCGACATGCCCGACGGCGTGTATGCCTTTGAGGTTACGTCGTTCTATCGCGGACAGCTGGACGACTACCTGAACCACACCAACTACAATGCCTACATCTATGCCTTCAATGGCACTGACACCCTGAAGCAGGCCGTGGCCAACCCCTGGGAGGCCATGAACCAGGAGCCCAAGGCTGGCAGCACCGACTTCGGCACAACGGCTGCCGAGGTGTCGGGCGAGATAGACGGTGTGACCTACTACATACCCAACGACCCGTCGGCCGGACGTCTCTATTTCGAGGCTGGCTACTACAAGGCACGCCTGCTGATGGCTGCCAACGAGGGCAAGCTGCGCGTGGGTATCAAGAAGGACGTGCTGGTAACCAACGACTGGACCGTGTTCGACAACTTCCGCCTGACCTACTACGGCAACGCCACCGAGGCTTACAAGATGTGGGCCAAGGAGCTGAAGGAGAGCGCCTTCGACTACAGCACCTTGGACGATGACGTGCTGGTGACGGCCAGCTATGTTGAGGCATACAACGAGGTTCTGGCTCTCTTCGACGCAGCCGAGACATACGATGCTATCGTTGAAAACAGAAAGGCCGTGGCTGCTGCCGAGGACTCGCTGACCACCAACATCAGCCTCTGGCAGGAGTATCAGGCACTGATGGTCGATGCCACCGACGTGGCCACGGGCGGCATGTTCGCCGGCGATGCCGTTGACATCCTGGCCGACTACTGCGACTTCGACTACAACGACATCTTGTCGGCCGTCGAGTTGGACAACGGGCAGCTCATTGACGAGATTGCCAAAGTGAAGGCCATGATAGAGGAGGCCAAGAGCGGACTGCAGGAGGACGGCGACGCCACCAAGCTGCTGGTCAACCCCAACTTCACAGGCAATGCTAACGGCTGGACACGCGAGGCTGCCAGCGGCGGCAACGTGGCATACGGCAGCAACTGCTATGAGGGCTGGAACAACTCCAACTTCGACGTCTATCAGGTGGTGAACAACGCTCCTGTGGGCATCTACGAGATTGAGGTGCAGGGCTTCTACCGCTACCTGCGTGGCGACAACGCCTACAACGCCTATCTGGACCAGTCGGAGAGCTACGTGCAGCCCGAGGGCGCACCCGTCTTCGTCTATATGAACGACATGAAGAGCCCGCTGAAGAACGTGTTCGACGAGCCCGTTGAGGACGGGGGCTTCTACACCGGCACAACCTATTTCGGCGCCAACAGCGGCACAGGCCCCTATTTCCCCGATGCAATGAACAGCTCGGCCGTGGCCTTCACCGCCGGCATGTACAAGAGCTCGGCTTACGGTCTGGTGGCCAAGAAGGGCGATGCCATGCGTATCGGCGTGAAGGGCAACAGCAGCCAGGGCGGCGACTCATGGGCCATCTGGGACAACTTCAAGCTGACCTTCCGCGGCACCAACCCCAATGCCGTGAAGGCCGTGATGGACTTCCTGCTGCCGCAGGTGAAGGCCGAGTTGGAGGCTGAGGACGTACACTGCAGCGCTACCGTCAAGCAGGCCCTGCAGGATGCCGTCACTACCGCCGAGACCACCGAGGCCAGCGTGGAGAACAAGGAGAACTACTACAACGCCCTGATGAACATGGTGGCCGCCCGCGCAGCCTTCCAGAGTTCTATCGAGGTCTATAAGACACTGAACGACGCACTGACCAGTCTGGAGGAAGCCCTGGCCGAGTTCGAGGCAACGGCAACCCCAGAGGCTCTGGCCGAGGCCGGCAACCTGTACTCTGACGTGATGGAAGCCTACGAGGCCGGCAGCTATGCCGATGAGGACGTGCCTGCCGTGGTTGCCCAGGTCAACGAGGCAATAGGCAAGCTGCGCATGCCGCAGGGCGCTGACGAGGCCACCGACGACAATCCCGTTGACATGACCACCATGATAGTCAATGCCGGCTATGACGATGGCAACAACGGCTGGAGCGGCACAGCAGCCTCGGTCAGCAACTCTGAGGCAGAGATATTCAACAGCAACCTGGACTACTATCAGGACATAGCCGGACTGCCCGCAGGCACATATCAGGTGTCGGTACAGGGCTTCTATCGTGCTGGCTATCCTGCTGACGACTGGGCTGCCTACACCGCCAATCCCGACTCGCTGAACCACCTCTTCCTCTATGCACAGTCTGGCGGCAAGACCTACAGCACGGCCATGGAGCGCCTGTCCAAGTATCCTAAGGAGATAGAGATAGGCGGAACCGCAGAAACCGACTATGTAGCCGTGGTGGCTGCCACCGACGAGGCTACAGGCCTGCAGCTGCCCAACATGATGTCAACGGCACGCGAGCGCTTCGACACGGAAGGTGAGGACGGCGAGCTGCTCTATAGCGACAACAAGATTATCGTCCAGGTGGGCGAGGACGGCAAGCTGCGCATCGGTCTGAAGAAGGACGTGCAGATAGCAGGCAACTGGTGCCTCTTCGACAACTGGCAGCTCTGGTACTTCGGAGCCAACAGCGCCAAGGATCCCAGCGGCGACGCTTCGGGCATCAACAGCACAACGGCTGAGACTGCAGTCCGCAGCCAGTACTACAACGTGAACGGCGTGCGCACCAATGGCCTGCGCAAGGGCATTAACATCGTGCGCCAGGTGATGAGCGACGGCAGCGTCCGCGTCATCAAGGTCAATATCCAGTAAACTCTCACAGCCACAGGGACACGGAGCCGGGCTACGGCAACCGCCCCTGTGGCTCTCTCGTTTTTTCCAATACTGACAATATCAAGCAAGGCGGCCTGTACACGATGCCTGCACGACAGGAAACGCCGACACACCGCAGAGGGGCATCGACAACATCCGAAGAAGAAACTTCTCGCGCCCGCGCGCGTATATATATAATTAATGTGAGATCCAATTTCTAAAAATAAACCTAACTAAATGAAAACAACTACTAACTCTCGACAGCATCGCCTCTGGCATTATGCCCTGTGTTCGCTGCTCGTTGGTGGTGCTGGCATGACGCAGTCGTGCAAGGACGAGATACTGGAGGGGCAACCCGACTGGCTCGGCAATTCCATCTACGAGCGGCTGGATGAAAACGGCAACTATACCACCGTGCTGAAGCTGATTGACGACCTGGGGCAGCACGACGTGTTGTCGCAGACCGGTTCGAAGACACTCTTTGTCGCTGACGACGCGGCCTTCAACAGGTGGTACCAGACCAACAGCTGGGGCGTGCGCAGCTACAGCGACCTGAGCCAGGCCCAGAAGAAGTTGCTGCTCAACAACTCGATGGTCAACAACGCCTACCTGATAGAGCTGCTGAGCAACGTCAGCGGCAACCCGCCCGAGGAGGGCATGTGCATGCGGCGCGCCACGGCCGTCAGTATATACGACTCGGTGCCACAGCTGCTGCCGGCCCAGATGCCGCAGACCGTCTTCTGGGACGCACACCGCCACAAGCAGAAGGGCATCCACCTGCTGAAGGACAACACCACGGCGCCGATGATACACTTCCTGCCGGCATATATGCGCCACAACAAGATAACGGCCGAGGACCTCTCGATACTGACCAACGGCGAGGCCACATCGGTCAGCGAGGCATGGGTCAACGGCAAGAAGGTGACCGAGCGCGACATAACCTGCAAGAACGGATACGTGCAGAAGGTGGAGGGTGTCATCGAGTCGTCGCCGAACATGGCCGAGATACTGCGCCAGCACCAGAACATGTCGCGCTGGAGCCAGCTGATAGATCGTTTCTCGGCGCCATACTATGACGAGTCGGCCTCGGAAAACTACCAGCGACTCTACGGCACCGACAAGACCGACTCGGTCTATGTGCTGCGCTACTTCAGCAACGTGGGCATCGGAGGAGCCATGCTCAACACGGCACCCGACGGCACCACCGTTGACGCAACGCTGGCCTACGACCCGGGCTGGAACCAGTATATGTACACCAATACCATGGGCTACGACCTGCACTACGATGCCGGAGCCATGATAGTGCCCACCGACGTGGCTCTCAACGAGTGGTGGACCAACGGTGGCGGAAAGGCCCTCAAGGACGAGTATGGCACGTGGGACAACGTGCCGCAACTGGTGCTGGCCGAGCTGCTGAACAACAACATGCTTGACAACTTCTCCGAGCATGTGCCCTCTAAGTTCAGCAACATACTGAACGACGCAAAGATGGAGATGGGCATCACCCCGGCCGACGTGGACTCGTGCTTCATGGGCTGCAACGGCGTGGTCTATCTGGTCAACAAGGTGTTTGCGCCCGCCTCATACAGCAGCGTCAGCTTCCCCGCACTGGTACACCAGAGCACCATGAGCGCCATCTACTGGGCCATCAAGGATCCCACCAACGGCAAGGACGAGAGCCGCAACGCCAACCTCAACTTTGCGCCCTACCTCAACTCGATGGACACCTACTACAGCCTCATACTGCCGTCGAACAACTCTATGCTGCTGTATGTTGACCCCGCCAGCTATGGCACCAACGAGCCGCGCCTGCTGGCCTTCTACTACGACAACGACAAGAAGCGCGTCACGGCCGACCGCTATGCCTGCACCATCACCGACGGCGTGATAACGCCCGACGCCGAGCCTCTGGCAAAGGACATCAACCGCACCATAGTGGAGAACAGGCTGATAGACATACTGGACAACATGATCATCGTGGGCAACGTGGAGGACGGACACACCTACTACAAGACCAAGGGCGGCAACATCATCAAGGTTGAGAACGCCGGTCAGGAAGGGCAGATGGCCTTCTACGGTGGCTGGCAGATAGAGCAGGGCGGACGCGCGCCCGTGCAGGAGGGAGGCATCTACGACCAGTACTCCAGCGGAGGCAACGGCAAGAGTTACGTGGTGGATCAGCAGATGCCCATGACGGCAGCGCAGTCGGTCTATCAGGTGCTGCGCGACACCGAGCGCGACGGACAGCACCCCTTCGAGCAGTTCTTCCAGCTCATAGTGAGCGGCGACAGCGCCGGCTCGCTGATGATAAACGAGATGGGAACCACCACCAAGTATAGCAACGTCAACCCCTCGGACAACATGAACGTCTCGCTCTTCGCCAACTACAACTACACCGTCTTCGTGCCTACCAACGAGACCATACAGGCCCTGATAGACCAGGATATACTGCCCACTTGGGCCGACTATGAGCTGCAGGACTCCATATCTCTCAACGAGGACCTGCCTAAGGCACAGCGCGCTGCCGCTTCGCAGAACAAGAAGATGATAAGCAACCGCATTTTCAGCTTCCTACGCTACCACATACAGGACAACGCCATCCTCATAGGTAGCACGCCTGACCGCGATGCCGACGGTAACCTGGTGGACAGCAAGTACGAGACGGCCCTGGTCAATCCCGACAACAACCGCTTCTACACACTGGAGCTGGACTACAGCGACAGCCACATGAAGGTGACCGACGTGCTGGGCAACCAGCGCAACGTGCTGACCTCGGACAAAGGCCTCTACAACCGCATCTGCCGCGAGTACTGGTTTGCCGGCTCGGGCGACAACAAGACCATCTACCAGACGTCGAGCGCCGTGGTACACCAGATTGACGGCGTGCTGATGTCGCCCGTCTTCTACAAGGACGGCGTAATGACCAAATGGACCGATCAACTCGTAAACTACCAAGACAGCAATGAATAAAATAAGACTATTCCTAACAGCGCTTGCGCTCTTGGTAGTGTCAGTGGCCAAGGCGCAAGACATCACCTCCGTACACGGCACGCTGAGCGACGACATGGGACCGCTGATGGGTGCCACCGTGTGCGAGATTGACGGTACCGGACGTATCATCAACTCGGCCGTGACCGACCTCAACGGTAACTTCACCATGAAGGTGAAGAACCCCAAGGACCACCTGCGCTTCAGCTACGTGGGCCTTAAAACCGTGACCATGCCCATCAACAAGACCACGTACAAGCTGACCATGACCAACGCCACCCAGATAAAGGAGGTGACGGTCAAGGGCAAGAAGCGACTGAACGGCAACAACCTGCCCATACCCGAGCGAGAGATATCGTACTCCACGCAGTCCATCTCGATGAAGGAGTTCGAGGGCCTGGGCATCACTTCTGTCGATGAGGCACTGCAGGGTCGTATCGCTGGTCTCGACATCGTGGGCACGAGCGGCAACCTGGGCTCTGGCTCTGTCATGCGTCTGCGTGGTGCCAGCTCGCTCTCGTCGCTCACCGACGCCAACCCGCTCATCGTCATCGACGGCAACATTCGCTCGGTGGATATGACCTCGTTCGACCTCTCGTCGGCCAACGAGGAGCAGTTTGCCGAACTGCTGAACATCAACCCCGAGGACATCGCCTCCATCACCGTGCTGAAGGACGCAGCCGCAACGGCCGTCTATGGCTCGCAGGGCGGCAACGGCGTCATCGAGCTTACCACCAAGCGTGGCGCCAGGGGCAAGCCGAAGCTCACCTACTCGCTCAAGCTGTCGGCCACACACCAGCCCGCAGGCTACAAGCTCCTCAGCGGCGACGACTACACCATGCTGCTCAAGGAGTCGTACTTCAACCCCGCGCAGAACGACAACGCCTCGAACATACCCGAGCTGAACTACGACCCCACGTTCTCAGAGTATGAGCAGTACAACAACAACACCGACTGGCGCGATGCCGTGACGCAGACCGGTCTGCGCCAGAACCACTACGTGTCCATCTCTGGCGGTGGCGAGAAGGCGTCGTTCCGCATTGGTGCCGGCTTCGACCATGAGACGGGTACTATGATTGAACAGAAGCTGCAGCGCTTCTCCACCCGCGTGGCACTCGACTACAACATATCGGAGCGCATACGCGTCAGCACCAACTTTGCTCTGACCTACACCAAGAACAACCGCAACAGCGACGACCTGCTGGCCATAGCCCTGAAGAAGATGCCAAACATGAGCATCTACGAGCAGGACCCCGTGACGGGAGCCAACACCGACAAGTTCTACAACATGCTGCAGACGGCCTCGAGCGTGTTCAACCCCTCGAACAACAAGGTGGACAACCAGAAGGCATACGTCAATCCCGTGGCCTCGGCCAAGCTGGCCAAGAACATCAGCCGCAGCTACGACATGACGCCTGAGCTGGTCATCAACTACCAGCTACTCGGCATGGACGAGGACCACCACCAGCTGAACTACCGCGGTGCGGTCTATATGAACATCTGGAACGAGTATGCCGACCGCTTCTACCCCTCAGAGCTGCGTACCGTGACGTGGAGCGACGGCGGCGGCATCAACACGTCGTACAGCGGCTCGACAAAGAGCGTGTCGTTCAACACCAAGCAGCAGCTGACCTTCATACCGTCGTTCCGCAACAAGGACCACTCGCTCATGGCAATGGGACGCTTCGAGCTGACCAGCGGCTCGTCGAGCGGACAGAGCGTCAGCGGAAAGCTGCTGCCGTCGGGAGGCATCGAGAGCCCCGACGCCGGCGGCCTCATCACCAGCCTGGGCTCAAGCTTCAGCGAGTGGCGCTCGATGTACTTCACCGGCACCATCCACTACGCCTACAAGAGCCGCTACATGATCGACCTGTCGCTGCGCGCCGACGGAACGACCAAGTTCGGACCGGGCAACCGCTGGGGCTATTTCCCCGCCGTCTCGCTCAGGTGGAACATCGTGGACGAGCCGTTCATGAAATGGGCTAAGGAAAGCTTCCTGTCCATGCTCTCGCTGCGCCCCAGCTGGGGTAGGGTGGGACGCCAGCCCAACAAGGACTACCTCTACACGTCTAAGTACGGCTCTGCCGCGCAGTATCTCGACATGGCCGCCATGTACCCCATCAACATCCGACTGACAGACCTGAAGTGGGAGATTAACACCAGCTACAACCTCGGCGTGGATATCGGCCTGTGGGACGACCGCCTGCAGCTGACCGTCGAGGGCTACCACTCTACCACCACCGACATGCTGATGTCCAACTACCGCATACCCGGCAACTCTGGTTTCGCCACCGTGCCCTACCGCAACAACGGCAAGATGAGGAACGTAGGCTGGGAGTTCCACATCAACACCAACCGTCTGGTGAAGGCTGGAAAGTTCACCATGGACCTCAACGCCAACTTCGGCAACAACCGCAACGTCATTCTCGAGATGGACGAATATATCGTCAACTCGATGAACTCGACCTTCAACTACAACAATGCCGAGGTGCTGCAGCGCATACAGCTGAACAACCCCTTCGGCGCCATCTATGGTTTCCGCTACAAGGGCGTCTATCAGTACAACTACGACACCTTCAAGGACATGTCGCGTGAGGAGCAGGACGCCTTCATTGCCAGCGGCAAGACGGCTCCCGTGGCACAGAATGCCGACGGCAGCGTGGTCTATGACGACAAGGGCCAGCCCGTACGCATGATGTATAACTACACCAACGATGCCACAGGCAAGAACTACAAGTTCACCGGCGGCGATGCCATCTACGAGGACATCAACAACGACGGCCAGATCAACGCGCTCGACATCGTCTATCTTGGCTCGTCGCTGCCTAAGCTGACCGGTGGCTTCGGTTTCACGTTCAACTATGCCGGCTGGCGTCTCTCCACGCAGTTCACCTACCGCGTGGGCAACAAGATACTCAACATGGCACGCCTTTACACAGAGGCCATGACGGGCAACGACAACCAGAGCCAGGCCGTCAACTACCGCTGGCGCAAGGAGGGCGACATCACCTCCATACCGCGCGCCATGTACGGCAGCGGCAGCAACTACAACACGCTCGTCAGCGACCGCTTCGTCGAGGACGGCACATACCTGCGCATGGGATACATACAGCTGTCGTACTCCATCAACAAGAAGCACCTCAAGTGGATCGGACTGAACCGTATCTCATTCTACGGCTCGGCCAACAACCCCTTCGTGCTGACCAAGTACACGGGCGTGGACCCCGACATCAGCACATCCAGCTGGGGACCTGCCACCGACAACGCGCAGACACCGCGTGCACGAAGCTATACATTAGGTGTTACAGTTGACTTCTAAACCACAAAACAACAACAACCATGAAACTGCATAACATATATAGTAAGGTGAAAGTTGCTGCCGCACTGACGCTTCCCTTGGGGGGAGTGGCAGGGGGCTTGCTCCTGTCCGCCTGCAGCGACTTCTTAGAGATAAAGCCTCAGAACGAGATTATCTTTGAGGACTTCTGGAACGAGAAGACCGACGTGGACGCCATCGTGGCCGGCTGCTATTCTGCCATGCAGAGCGACCCCATCATCCGGCGCATGATGATATGGGGCGAGTTCCGCTCAGACAACATCACGGCCGGACTGAACATTCAGGATGACATCAACCTGGAGAACATCTTCAAGGAGAACATCACCGCCAGCAACGGCTACACACACTGGGTCGATTTCTACAACGTCATCAACCGTTGCAACATCGTCATCAAGTATGCTCCGCAGGTGGCCGACCGCGACCCGTCATACACCGAGAGCGAGCTGGCTGCAACCATAGCCGAGGTCAGCGCCCTTAGAGACCTCTGCTGGTTCTACCTGATACGCACCTTCCGCGACGTGCCATACACCAACGAGGCCTTCACCGACGACGACCAGGCCATGGCACTGCCGGCGTCAAAGTTCGACGACATCCTGGCCGACCTCATCAGCGACCTGGAAGAGCAGCAGAACTATGCCGTGCGACGCTACCCCGAGACAAAGGAAAACTACCAGACGGGACGCATCACGCAGGAGGCCATACATGCCATGCTGTGCGAGATGTACCTCTGGAAGAAGGACTACGCCAACTGCATACGCTATGCCGACCTCGTCATAAAGGCAAAGAAGGAGCAGAGGGAAGAGGAAGAGAACCGCAGCACCAGCATGCAGCAGCACAGCACAAACCAGTTCAACGGCTATCCGCTCATCTCAGAGAAGGTGATGGACAACTACTGGGGCTCGGCCTACAACGCCATCTTCGGCACAGGCAACAGCAGCGAGAGCATATTCGAGCTGACGTTCAACAAGGAGAACCAGAACATGCTGTCAAACAGCGCCGTCAACGCCCTCTATGGCAATCCCGAGGCTGTCGTGGGACTGGCTAAGCCCTCCGATTTCATATCCGAGGATGGTGAGAACGACAACTGGTCTGTCTTTACCAACAAGTATGACACCCGCGCCTACGAGCTGCGCAACGAAGCAGGTGCCCTGAAGGGCATTGCCAAGTACGTCAAGCGCGGACTGGAGATCAGCACCACCACCGCCACGCAGCCGGAACTAATCAGCTCGGGCTATATGTATGCCAAGGACAAGAACAAGAGCAACTGGATCATCTACCGTCTGACGGACATCATGCTGCTCAAGGCAGAGGCACTGGTCGAGCAGGTAACAACCACCGTTGACTCGCTGCAGAGCGACGACGAGAAAGCACGCAACGACCAGTTGCTCAGCCAGGCTTTCTCGCTGGTCAATGCCATCAACAAGCGCTCCATCTGCCAGACACAGCTCAAGGACACACTGCTGCAGGCCGACTACAACACCAAGACGCTCATGAGCGACCTGGTGCTGCGCGAGCGCCAGAGGGAGCTGATGTTCGAGGGCAAGCGATGGTACGACCTGGTGCGCCGCGCACAGCGCGACGGCAACACCAGCGTTCTCTCGAAGCTGGCCACGCAGAAGGTCACAGAGAACAAGGGCGGAATACAGACCAAGCTGGCACGTATGGACGCCATATACTGGCCATACAACCTGGAGGAGCTGAAGGTCAACAACAACCTCACGCAGAACCCGGCCTTTGGAAGCGGAGAGAACGGCAGCTATGAGAAAACCAACTAATACATAACACACAACGACCATGAAACTGCATAACATATATAATAATGTGAAGGTGGCTGCCATGCTCGCACTGCCGCTCGGAGTAGCAGCGGGCGGAATGTTGGCCTCATGCTCCGACGAGCCGGATGCCGAGAACTACTACACCTTCACGGGCGAGATGATGAGCGACTTCCTGCGCTACAATGCCGAATACAGCCAGTTTGCCGAGGTGGTGGAGCGCGCCGGCATGATGAACCTGCTCTCTACATACGGGCACTTCACATGCTTCGCGCCAAACAACACGGCCATGACGGCCTATCTGCAGAAGCGCGGCGTGGGTAGCGTGGACGACCTGACCACCGCCGACTGCGACACACTGGCACGCACACACCTGGTGAACAACATCTACAGCACGGCTGAGATGATGGTGGTCGAGGGCTCGCTCGGAACCAACAACATGAACCGCCAGCCCATACAGATAACACAGGGACTGGACCAGGACTCCAACGCCGTGGTCATACTGAACCGCTCGGCACGCATCATCTTCACCCTGCAGGACGACTCGGTGGAGAACGGCATTGTGCAGCCCATTGACATGGTGCTCGAGAACAGCAGCATCACCGTGGAGGGACTGCTCAGGGTGAACGACAAGGTGTCGCTCTTCTACTCGGCGCTCGACGCAACCGGACTGCGCGACAGCCTCATACGCACACGCGACGAGAACTGGAATGCCGATGCCTACGACCCCTACTACTACACGTCCGATTTCTGGAAGGAGATAGCCACCGTGCCCGAGGAGCGTAAGATAGGCTTCACGGCCTTTGTCGAGCCCGACTCGGTCTATCACGCCAAGGGCATCAAGAACCTGGAGGACATGTACAAACTGGCCTGCCAGATATACGACCCCATCTATCCCGATGACGCAAACACACCGGAACATGCCTACTCGCCGGAGAACATACGCAACCAGAAGAACCCGCTGTGGAAGTTTGTGGCCTACCACATACTGACACGCGATGTGGTGGGCTACAACAAACTGACCCCCATTGTGCTGCAGAGCAACCCATTCCGCGGAGCCATAGGCATCAAGATCAACGACATGGACCCCACCGACTGGTATGAGACCATGCTGCCACGCACCATGATGAAGATGGATCAGGCCACAGTGAGCAAATACGTTGACCAAGACCCGGGCACCGTTCGTGGCGAGCGCTTCGTCAACCGCCGCTTCGATGGAACATACCAGGTCCGGGGAGCCAGGATCAACCCCGTGGTGGAGGACGAGTACGAGCAGTTCGGACTGAATGGACGCTATTTCTACGTGGACGACATTGTAAAGTTCGGCGAGGTGGAGCGCGATCAGGTGTTCAACACACGCATACGCATGGACTTCTCTACCATCTGGCCCGAGGTGATGACTAATGACATCCGACTGAACGGCGACCCCACACAGGACGACGACTCGGGCAAGGCCGACGACACGTTCAAGTTCGGACGCAACTACTATTTCCCCAACGGCTACCTCGACAACGTGACCATCTCTGGCAACGCCAGCCTGGTCTATCGCCGTCCGCACTGGAACTTCTGGAGCTACGAGGGCGACGAGTGGAACCTCTTCGGCGACTACGACATCACCTTCCGGCTTCCGCCTGTGCCCTACGACGGTGAGTGGCAGGTGCGACTGGGCTTCTGCGCCCTTAAAACGCGCGGCGTGGCACAAATCTATTTCGACGGAAAGCCCCAGGGCATACCTCTTGACATGCGTAAGTTCCTGAACGAGGAGACCATGATAGGCTCGACCTTCGAGACTTCCATCGACAAGTACAAGAAATGGACCGAGGAGGAAAAGGTGGAGGACCAGAAGGCCCTGAAGAACCTGGGCGCATACCGTGGCGCATACGGCGGCTACCACACCTCTGGCTCGGTGGTCAACGAGTTCGTCATCAACCCGCGCACATACCGCCTCGTGCTCTGCCAGACGCGTATAGACCCCAGCCGCGACCACTACCTGCGCGTACGTTGTACCACCACCGCCAAGACGGGCAACAACAACGAGTTCATGATGGACTACCTCGAGCTGGTACCTAAGAGCGTCTATGGCGTGACAGGCTCAGGACAGAGCGAGGACGACCTCTAATGCGTGTCGGCTGCCCTACCTCAACAGAGAAAGTAACACAGAGAATGAATAATAGCACAACCTACATTCGTTATGAAAAGACTATTGTCATATAGAACGATTTGTTCACTGTTCACCGTCTCGGCACTCGCACTCGGTGCCTGCACCGACACGTGGAACGACCACTACGACACCGCTGCGCAGGACGCTCGGCAGGGCTCGCTGTGGCAGGCCATACAGGCCGACAGCCAGCTCAGCAACTTCGCACGAGTGCTGCAGGCCTGCGGCTACGACGCCTCGCTCAAGAGCAGCCAGGTGTTCACCGTCTTCGCGCCCACCAACCAGAGCCTGTCCGAGGCACAGGCCGACAGCATTATTGCCGTGTACAACGCTGAGAAGCAGGACGGAAAGAAGGACGACGATAATGCCGCCATCAAGGAGTTCTTGCAGAACCACATCGCACTGTACAACTACTCGGCCTCGTCGCTCAGCAACGATTCCATCGTGATGATGAACGGCAAATACACCGTGCTGACGCCAACCACCTTCGGCGGCTGCACCATAACCAAGAAGAACAGCCTGTACGAGAACGGCGTCCTCTTCATCCTGTCAGAGCGGGTGCCCTATAATGCCAATGTCTTCGAGCGCATAGGCAAGATAGCCGGACTGGACAGCGTGGCGCAGTTCCTCTACAGCTATAACGAGTATGAGTTTGATGCCAGCTCGTCGGTGGCCGGGGGTATCGTTGACGGACGCACCGTCTATCTCGACTCGGTCATGGTGCTGCAGAACAAGCTGTTCAACTACCTGGGCCTCATCAATGCCGAGGACTCCAGCTACTACATGGTGGCTCCCACCAACGAGCAGTGGAACCAGCTGATACCGCGCTACGAGCAGTGCTTCCAGTATGCCAGCAACGTGTCGAAGCGCGACTCGCTGCAGCTCATCAACTCCAGGCTGGCCCTGCTGTGCGGCACCGTCTTCAGCCGCACGTTCAACTCCGACCAGAGCCTGCGTGACTCGGCCGTGTCGGTCAACGCACTGCGACGCTACCAGTACCGCGCGCTGCTGTATGGCAGCAGCAAGCTGCACTACTATCAGTATGGCGACCGCGAGAACCCGCGCGCCTTCTTCGACGGGCTCAGCTCGGCCGAGGCCAGTAACGGCCGCGTGTTCTGGAACCCCACAGCGTGGCCCATCGACAGCCGTGAGACCTTCATGCAGCAGGTCTTCATGGAGGGCGAAAGCCGCAGCACGCTGAAGGAGGTGGCCTCGGGCACCAAGACACCCCTGGCAACGGTCAGCGTGACGTCGGGTAATCCCTTCTACAACAAACTGTCGAACAATGCCTACGGCGTGATAGAGCCCACGGGCTCGCTTAATCCCAACGTGACACTCAACATCGAGGGCGTGCTGTCCAACACACCGTATGACATCTACCTCGTCATAGCACCCGCACTGGCCGGCGACACCGCCGCCAGCATGCGCGAGCGCCTCCCGACAAAGTTCCGCTGCGCGCTGACATACCGCACGGCCGACAGCAAGGAGGAAACATACGCTCTGCCCAACGGCGGAAAGACCATCAACAACGGCACCGACTTCATCACCACACCCGACGTGGTTGACAGCGTACTCGTAGGAAAGGGCATTGTGTTCCCCACATGCACATACGGACTGGACGAGGCCCAGGTCACACTGCAGATACTATGCCGCGTGGGCAGTACCGACATCAATGCCAACAGATATAACCGTATCATCCGTCTGGACCAGATACTGCTGGTGCCCAGCAAGGAGGAAGAGTAACAATAACCACAAGAACATAAGATATTATGAAAAAATACATCCTATTCGGACTCTCCCTGCTGACTGCCTTCCCCCTGGCCACCTGGGCACAGGATGTCGATGACGACGACGAGGCGGAAGTCAGCCGCAAGGGCTTCTCAAAGAAACAGGCCAAGTACGACACGCGCACGGTCAAGGGCTGCGTCATCGATGCTGCTACGGGCAAGCCCATCAGCGGTGCCATTGTCAGCGCCTACGACATTGACGGCTACAGCGTGCTGACCGAGGACGACGGCACATACGAGCTGAAGCTGCCCGTCGTGGCCAGCGCCCTGACCATCACCGCGCCCGACCATAACGCTGCCTACCAGGGCGTGGTCAAGGCCGAGATGCAGCCCGCGGTGAAGCTGTACACCACCACGCTCGCGCCAGACCTGCGCCTCGGCACCAACCTGCGTGGCGACCAGCAGGCCAGCGACTTCGCCTACACCAGCGCCATCAACATCAAGGATGAGGTGCAGAAGCAGCTCGGAGCCTTCGCCTACACCACCACGCGCAACGGCGCACCGGGCGTGGGTAGCGTGATGTTCGTGCAGGGTCTCAACTCGCTCAACGTCAACGCGCAGCCGCTGGTGGTGGTCGATGGCGTGATACAGGACCAGCAGTATGACCGCACGCTCATACACCAGGGCTTCTACAACGACATTCTGACCAACATCAACCCGGCCGACATAGAGAAGGTGACCGTCATGCGCAACGGAACGGCACTATACGGAGCAAAGGGCGCCAACGGCGTGATACTCATACAGACTCGCCGCAACAAGTCGATGGCCACGCGTATCACGGCCAACGTCTCGGCAGGCGTCAGCTTCGAGCCTAAGTACTACAGCATGATGGGTGCCGAGCAGTATCGAGGCTATGTGTCAGAGCTGCTCAAGACCACCGGCACGGAGATTAAGGATTTCAAGTTCCTGAACGAGGACCCCGGCTACTACTACTACAAGCAGTACCACAACTCCACCGACTGGAAGAAGGAGATCTATCGCACGGCCCTGACCCAGAACTACGGCATCAACGTTGAGGGTGGTGACGACGTGGCCAACTACAACCTCTCGGTGGGCTACACCACGGCCAAGGGCAACATGGAGTATAACGACATGAGCCGGCTGAACATTCGCTTCAACACCGACATTGACCTGACCTACCGTCTGAAGGTGCGCTTTGATGCCTCGTTCAGCAACCACACCCGCAACATACGCGACGACGGAGCCCCCGCCGGCTACGACGAGGGCACGCCCACGGCACCCTCGTTCCTGGCCTACGTGAAGAGCCCCTTCATGAGTCCATATACCTACGGACGCGGCATACTGAGCGACAGCCACTACGACATCGACGACGAGAGCTACCTCGACGAGGCACTTTCCAACTACCCGTACTACAACTACCGGCTGGCCAACCCCATGGCACTGAACGAGTATGGCGATGCAAAGAACAAGAACCGCTTCGAGAACTCGCTGCTCAACCTGAGCGTTACGCCGAAGTTCCTCTTTACGCGCAATTTCTCGCTGCAGGAGCATTTCAGCTACACTCTGGTCAACACCAATGAGATGTACTACATACCCGTCAACGGCGTGCCGTCCTACTACGTGAGCAGCGTCAACGCATGGCGCGACAACGAGGTGCGCTCGCTGGCCTCACGCCAGGAGAGTGTCTATAGCGACACCCGTCTCGCCTGGAACAACCGCTATGGCGCACACAGCATAGATGTCTTCGGCGGCGTGCGTGTGATGTGGGAAAGCTACTCAATGAACAACCAGCTGGGCTACAACACGGGCTCGGACAAGACACCCTTCATGCACTCGGGCCTAATGAACGCACAGGACACGGGCGTGAAGGAGTCGTGGAACCAGGTGACACCCTACGCACAGGTTGCCTACAACTACCTGAGCCGCTACTACCTGCAGGCCAACCTTACGGCCGACGGCTCGTCGCGCTTCGGCAAGGAGGCGGGAGGCCTGAAGGTCCTGGGAGCATCATGGGGCATCTTCCCATCGGTGCAGGCGGCATGGGTGCTGAGCAACGAGCCGTGGATGGCTCGCGTGCCGGGCATCAATTTCCTGAAACTCTCGGTCGGCTTCGATGTCAGCGGCAACGACGACATCGACGTCAACGCGGCACGTTCCTATTTCCGCGCGCAACGCTTCATGGAGAGCCTCTCAGGACTGAGCTTCGGCGGCATAGGTAACGAGACCATCAAGTGGGAGACCACCCGGCGCCTGAATGCCGGACTGGAGGGCTATTTCGTGGATAATCGCCTGCATTTCGCCGTCAACTACTTCCGCTCCAAGACCACCGACCTGCTCACTCTGCAGCAGGTGGGCTTCCTCTCCGGCCTGGACCAGAACTGGAGCAACGGCGGTGCCCTGAAGAACGAGGGCTTCGACGCCCAGGTCGGATTCAAGGCCCTGGTCACGAAGAACTGGCAGTGGGAGATAGGTGCCAGCATGGGACACTATAAGAACCGCATCACCGAGCTGGCCGACGGTCGCACGTCGCTCACCACCGACATCTACGGCGCAACCATACTGACCGAGGTGGGCAAGCCTGCTAACCTCTTCTATGGCTACCGCACAGAGGGAGTCTTCTCGACCAGCGAGGAGGCCAGTGCCGCCGCACTCTATATACTGGGCGACAACGGTGTGACGAAGAACTATTTCAAGGCGGGCGACATGCACTTCTTCGACCGCAACGGCGACCACCAGATAACCGAGGCTGACCGTGTCGT
>FLNV01001074.1_pt1 | contig 19932 bp, 10 predicted proteins | sample 1140351 | NCBI WGS metagenome assembly FLNV01 (sample SAMEA3878207, study PRJEB12797) | bioreactor metagenome | biome: Moose rumen | place: Sweden | collected 2011-10 | reverse complement strand
AAGTAAGTCCCTACACTAATTTGCAATTATCCATTATCCATTTTCCATTTGTTGCGCAGCAACATCCGATTCTCTCGAGAATTGAAGAGAAAAAGGTACTAAAAGCCCGGCAAAAGGGGATCTTTTAGCCTGAATTCTCTCGAGAATTGAAAAGATTTAGTGGCCTTTCCCAATCGAAAAATAACATATTAACATTTACTGGCTACGTAACTCAGTACCCCAGGTATGAGTAATTGCCTTACTGTCTTACGACCGCAAGTATGGCATTGAATTCTGAGTTTCCGTCCTTTATGGCGGTTTCAGCGATAGAGTGCAGCTTGGCAAAGTCGTCTGCACCGTCATCAGTACGGAAACATCCGCTGACTTTCTGTTTTACCTTGATTTTCCTCACGCCCCGTTCGCTGGCGTTATCCAAACAGTGGTATAACGCCAGTTATCACAACTTTATTATTATCCCAACTTTTCATCAAACAGCTTAAAAGATATATGTCTGCTGCTGAAAAAGTTGGGATAACATATTGAGTCATATAAAGAAGAAATAGTCTCTGAGGTTCACTGCATTTGGCTGCCTCCATTTTTTTGGAGTTCCTTTTGATATTTCCTCGTCTAATGTTACTAGAGCTCTGATTTGTTTCTCTCTTGTAATTTCCTGATAGATCATGGTCGTTTCAAGACTCTCATGTCCAAGCAGTTTACTGATTTTCACGATATTGATGCCGTCTTCTAGCCAATGACAGGCCTTTGCGTGTCTCCACTGGTGGCTATGCAAGTCTGTCGGCACATCTGGACATATTTCATGCGCCTTGACTGCATATAGTTTCAAACGTTTTCTGATGGCCTCTTGGGATAGTTTTGCTTTCAGGCCATGCCACGAAGAGTAAAACAGATAATACTCCGGTCTGGGGCTTTCACCGTGAAAAACGGAAATTTATTTTCTGAGAGTGTCAACGAGACCAGACATCAGATACACAGAACGGATTTTACTCCCTTTGCCGATTACGGTGACATATGGCTTCTCGCCGTTCATGTGCAGTTGACCAATCTTGACAGAAAGAACTTCGTCAATTCGGGTTGACAGTCTGGACAAACGAGTTGACTTCTCAACTTTCAGGGATAAATATGTGTATATCGACCTATGGGCGTCGTGGTGTAAACCATGTATTGCGGAAATTCCATATCTACATCAGTTAGAGCAGGAGATGGCTTATCGTAAAGATATCGTCTTTGTTTCCATCTCCATAGACCAGAGTAAGGGCGCATGGAAAAAGAAAATGAGAGAACTGAATCTACATGGTCATCAACTTCACGACGAAGGTGGTAAGATAAGCCGGTTTCTGAATATCAACAGTATACCCTATTTCCTTATCTACGACAGGAACGGCAGGTTATTACAACATGGTGCAGCTCGTCCGTCATCTGGTGACCTACTGAGAAACGATCTGAAGGCATTACCCTAATAATACAGAGGGTTATGAAGAATCCTTTCCGTGTTTGTACTATCCATTTGGAAAGGAGCAACATCCACTACTGATAATTTATTATTTGGTACAGACCGCATATCCTTCAAGGGCTTGCGGTCTTTTTTACGAATAATATCACGAAATAATTTGGGGTTCAGAAGAATAATTCCTATTTTTGCAAAAACACCCTGTCATCATGGAAAAATATATTGCAGACCCCAAACGCTACGACACGATGCAATATCAGCGCTGCGGTCGGTCAGGCGTATTATTGCCCAAGATATCTCTTGGTTTCTGGCATAACTTCGGAGGGGCAGATCCTTTCGAGCGTAGCAGAGAGATTACCCGTTATGCCTTCGACCACGGCATCACTCATTTCGACCTCGCCAACAACTACGGTCCTCCCTACGGTTCCGCGGAGGAAACACTCGGAAGACTGATGGATGAGGATTTCCGTCCATACCGTGACGAACTGTTTATCTCCACGAAAGCCGGATACGACATGTGGCCCGGTCCGTACGGCAACTGGGGCTCCAAGAAATACCTGATGGCGAGCCTCGACCAGTCGTTACGACGCATGCACTTAGATTATGTAGATCTGTTCTACAGTCATCGTTATGATCCCGAGACGCCACTTGAAGAGACTTTACAAGCACTGGTTGATACCGTTCGAAGCGGCAAGGCGCTTTACGTAGGAATCTCACGATGGCCGTTGGAAGCCTCACGTTATGCATTCCGGTATCTGAAAGAGCGAGACGTGCCGTGTCTCATCTATCAAGGTCGGCTGAATATGCTCGACCATGAACCGATGGATTCGGGGATTTTGGATCTTTGCCGAGAAAACGGAGTGGGATTTATCTCTTTCTCACCGTTGGCTCAAGGACTTCTCACCGACCGTTATCTGAATGGAATCCCTGACGAGTCCCGGATGGCAAAAGGGAAATTCCTGAAGAAGGAGATGCTGACGGAGCAACTCCTCACCCAACTTCATCAGTGGAATATGGAGGCACAGTCGAAAGGAATGAAGCTGTCAGAGATGGCATTGACATGGATTCTTGAGAGACAAGGCGTTACCTCAGTCCTTGTAGGAGCCAGCTCCGTATCTCAACTGCAGCAGTCTCTCCATTCCATAGAGATTGAATAATTGGCTGATAAATTTCTGTTATTTCGAAAAAAGCATTACCTTTGCACCCCAAATGAGTGGCGACTATATCACCATCATCGTTACATCCGTTTTAACAAATATTTAATTAGAAATGACTTCTGATTGGACTATAGAAATAAAGCCAAAGAAGAAATGGCTTGATGTCGATATCAAGAACCTGTGGCGCTATCGCGATCTCTACTACATGTACGTCAAACGCGATATCATCACTGTTTACAAACAAACTGTTCTCGGACCATTGTGGTTTGTCATCCAGCCAGTATTCACCACGATCATGTATATGTTTGTGTTCGGTGGACTGGCCGGCATCTCTACCGACGGTGCTCCGCAACCCCTCTTCTACCTCTCCGGCATCATGCTGTGGAACTATTTCAGTACCTGTTTCTCGATATCCTCCAACATCTTCATTTCCAATGCCGGAATATTCGGAAAGGTATATTTCCCACGACTTGTCGTACCGTTGGCAGGTATCACCTCCAACCTGATCAAGATGCTTATCCAGCTCTGTCTCTTCATTGTCGTGTATATCTATTTCTATTGCACAGGTGCTGACCTGCATGTCAACTGGACCATCGTCCTCTTCCCATACCTCGTCTTCCTCATCGCTTTCCATGCGATGTCATGGGGAATGATCATCTCGTCGATGACGACGAAATACCGTGATCTACGGCAACTCGTCGGCTTTGGTGTTCAGTTGTTTATGTATGCCACGCCCGTTATCTATCCATTGAGTGCGGCACCCGGAAAATATCACGACCTCATAGCCATGAACCCGCTCACCCCCATCTTCGAAGCCTTCAAATACAGTTGTATGGGTTGCGGCTCACTCGATTGGAACGGTCTTCTCTACAGTACCGTTTTCATGCTCATCACCCTCTTCTTCGCAGTTATTATTTTCAACCGGGTGGAGCGCAACTTCATGGACACGGTATAATATCCCTCATTTTACAGTAACTCTGGCCATGCCGAAAAAGAATACAATATCATGAAGAAAAACAGAATAACAGAATTGTTCGGGATAGAATACCCGATCATACAGGGTGGAATGGTGTGGATCTCCGGTTGGAGGTTAGCGTCCGCAGTGAGTAATGCCGGTGGACTGGGACTGCTGGGTGCGGGATCCATGCATCCGGAGACGCTCATAGAGCATATCCATAAGATGAAAGAGGCGACACAGAAGCCATGGGGTATCAACGTGCCTCTGATGTACCCGGAAATAGACCGCTTGATACAGATTATCATTGATGAAGGGGTAAAGATCGTTTTCACTTCTGCTGGCAGTCCAAAGAAATATACGGCTCGTCTGCATGAGGCCGGCATCAAGGTGGCTCATGTCGTATCAAGCAGTAAGTTCGCCAAGAAATGTGAGGAGGCTGGTGTGGATGCCGTAGTGGCGGAAGGTTTTGAGGCTGGAGGGCATAATGGCAGGGAGGAGACCACCACCCTGACGCTCATCCCCCAGGTGAGAAAAGCTACGACATTGCCTTTGTTAGCAGCCGGAGGTATTGGCTCCGGACAAGCCATCTTAGCAGCCTTGGCATTGGGAGCTGAGGGAGTACAGATAGGTACGCTCTTCGCTTTGACAAAGGAGAGTTCCGCCTCTGAGGCTTTCAAACAGCGGTGTCTTTCCATTGCTGAGGGAGATACGATGTTGTGTCTGAAGAAGATCTCGCCCACACGTATGATCAAGAACGAATTGTATCAGCGTATTGCTGAGGCCGAGAACCGGGGAGCCGAAGTTGATGAATTGAGAGAAATCCTTGGTAAGGCAGCCTCTAAGCGAGGTATCTTCGAAGGTGATGTGGAGAATGGAGAGATAGAGATAGGTCAGATCACATCAGCTGTTTGCGAGATTAAGTCGGTGGATGAAGTTTTTCGTGACTTACTCAAAGAGTGGAAGGAAGCGCTTCGTCGGATTCATTGTTTATGAGTTTGTAAGTTTCTGTGTTTCTGACTTACTTTCATGTAAGCTTACAAGAACAGATATAATAATCCCACCCCGTTGTCTGGGGTGGGATTCATGTTATAATCAGTCAATTATCTATAAAACAAATCATCTCAGAATTTTACAGCTATGACGCTTACCGTGATTATCAGTGGTTTCTAAGACATAAACACCTGATTGAACCTTTGCTAACGGCAGGTTCCTTAGTGCTACACCGTTGACGGTACCACTTGTAACCTGATGACCGTCGAGGGTATATACGGTATATGAGTGTATTAACGTGTCGTCTGTCAAGGGTTCGCGTATAGCGGTGACATCATCACCCGTCACGGCAATACCCAACTGACGTGTCATCGTACTACCCTCGCTATCGGTAACAGTAACTTTCAACAGAGAGATACCGGTAGTCTCGGCAGCGGTGATGGTGAGCGTCTTGTCGCTCACAGTGGTGGAAACATCCTGGGCAGCACCCTCTATAGTATAAGTAGGTGATGAGGTGAAACCTGCAAAATAGTCAGATAGATCCACGGTAGTGCTCTTACCCGGTTCAACGGTCACATGAATATCGGCAAGGAAGTTGAGATAATCCTCCAGGTTGGTGTAACCGTCACGGTCGGGATCACCATTGTTGTCAGCAACCTGCGGATCGGTGCCTGCCAAGCGTTCCCACCAGTCGGGCATACCGTCCTGATCGGTGTCAAAGTTTGCTGAACGTGTCTCCTCAGGATAAGCCTCGAAACCGCCGCAGTCATCCTCATGGTCTATCTCTCCCTTAATACCGGAACGACTGCCGGTATAGGTATAGCTACGTTCTAATGTCTCACGCACCATTCGTTTGTCGTTATTGTCTTTCTGCGGAAATTCGGCACCCACGCTGCTGAGAACTTTCTTATACGCATCTTTCGGACTGTCGATAGTAGCATAGGAAGGAAAGTAAGGCTCGGTGCCCCAATAGGTCCAATCGACGGTCTGACTGCTGGATATCTGCACGGATTTCATCGAGGAGGCATCAGTAAGAATAGTACCGTCTTTTTTGTCAAGGATATTATTCTTCACATACGCGCTTTGAGATCCCTTACCGGTACCCTCCAGCTGCAGGGTGAAGATACAGTGGTTATCCACGGCGGGACCCTCTTTGTAGTAGTTACCCACAAAGTTTATCTCATGCGCACCACCGTCGGTGGTACGTCCGTGCCAGTTGTACACTACATTGTTGAATATGTCCAGACGACCGGAATAGTAGCCATTGCCATCCAGTCCGCCACCCATACTCCAGTTACGACCGTTACAGTCGGCCAACAGGTTATGGGAGAAGGTACCCACGTCACCGCCGATCGTGGCAGCGAAGCCGTGGTTCTTTCCAGGGTCATAGTTCTTATGGTCAGCGATGCCCAGAGCCTCCGCGATCATCGAATACTGGAATGTCATATTATGCGCACCACGAGAAGAGTACGTCTCGTCGGTACCCCATGAGGCTGTGGTATGATCTATAATCGTGTGATTGGCACCGGCAGAACCCATAGCGTTACCGGTATCACCGTAACCACGACGGGCACGTAGGAATCGGCAGATGCTCTCATCACCGATATTAAGGTTGGAGTGCTTCAGACAGATACCCTTTCCGGGAGCGGTCTGACAGGCAATGGTGACATACGGCAGGGCAAACATCGAACCGAAGTCCATCACGATCAGTCCTGAGACATCGAAAACGATGGTACGTGGTCCCTTCACACTGGTCAGTCCGTAACGCAGTGATCCTGGCTCGTTGTCGTTACTCAGGTTGGTGACATGATAGACGATACCCCCACGACCACCACTGGCAAAACGTCCGTAACCCTCGGCACCGGGGAACGCCAGGTGTCGGGGACGGAACTGCCACACCTCTCCGTTGGTGACAGTTCCATCAGCAGACTGTTCATCCACACGCCAGTAGTAGGTGTTCATGCTATAGACATCATTCAGCACGTAGGTGGTGTCACTGGCACTCTTCGTACACATGAACAGCTCGGATGTCTCGTCAGCCTGTGCTACGGTGAGGGAATCGAGTCCGATATATAGCTTATGGGAGGTCACGTCGGTATTGGCTGGCGACCATGATAGGGTGATGGAACCATTGTCACCATCGACATGTTGGTCGTTATTTGCCGGAAAAGGCAGTTTTGCCTGTAATGTGGCGTTCGCCACATCAATCATAAAACCGTTGAGCAGGGGTGAATAAAACATTTTTGTCTTTCCTTCGGTATTGGGAACATCATCATCGTAGGTGGTGAAGGTGAGCACAGCCTCATCATCGGGATCCGATACCGTGAAAGTGGTGAGCAATACCGTAGCGTTCTGTGCCGATGGTTCCTGTTGAGTGAGAGCCACCGACTGATGTACCACGGTGCCGTTTAAGCGCACGGTGATGGGATAGACAGCAAACTGCTCCTTAACATCCCACGAGTTATGATAGGTCTGGATGGTGTGCTGACCAGCCGACATTCCTTTAATGACCAGGTCAAACGAGCCACACTCATTGGGCTCCAGGTTACAACCATCACCGGTGAGGCGACCGTTCTTCTCTTTATTTGCTGGTAACTGCACGAATGCCTTGTTCCATCCACCACGGAACATCCCCTCTGCACGGATGGTAAAGGTGGCATCGCCGACAGTAAGCGACTCCGGAGCCGTCTTGTCTTTACCGATAGGCCAAGGCGTAAAACCGGGTTCGAGCACTTCGTCCATGTTGCTACGACTGGCTTCGTTGATATCTACCTTATAAACGGTTTGTGCCGACAGCACCGTACTGACTGAAAAGAAAAACAGGAGTATGATCTTTCTCATCTTTAGTAATATTAGTGTTATTAAGTACGCCACAAAAGTAGCGTTTTTCCGATATCACAAGGTGGAAATGTTTCTAAAAATAGTGGAAATTCTTCCAACCTTTTCACTTATAAACTCAACCTACCCCTTATATTCCGAGGGATTCACTCCTGTGGCCTTCTTGAAACACTTACTGAAATATTTCGGATCGGAGAAACCACAGCGGTAAGCCACCTCCGTCACATTGACATTCGGATCAAGTATCAGCTGCTTCGCCATACTCAGTCGCTCCTCCATCAAAAATCTCTTAGGAGGCATGCCCAGCACCTTCTTACATTTCAGGTAGAGCAGGGAGTTGCTTACACCCATAGCACTCGCCAAATCCTCCACGCTAAATTCTGAATTCGTCAGGTTAGCTCGAACAAAAGCCTTCGTCTTCTCCGCAAACTCATCATCGGGCGTTTTCTCCTGCTCCTCAACCGATGGCAGATCCGCATGCTGGTCTTGCTGTATCAATTCCTTGATACGACTGCGCATATACTCCAGTTGCTCACTTGTGGCCAGCTTGTAGTTTGTCATCTCCTTTTCCAACTGACGGATATACTTCACTATCCGATAGGCAAGCCACAGAAAAGCCAGGAGCAGGAAACCATAGAGCATCCACGCATAGTGCGTCTCATTGAACTGCGCCTTGCGATAGATTAACAAGGTTCGCTCATTGTTCACCCAGATACCGTCACCATTGGTTGACTTGATATGCAGGATATGCTTGCCAAAGGGGAAGTTGCTGAAATGAATCTGGTTCTCCTTGGTATAGTGCCAGTCCTTGTCAAGTCCTTCTATTTTATATGCATAGACGATATCCTCATTACGGTTATAGTCGAGCGCCGCATACTCGAGGGTGAAACTCTTCATTTCCGGCGACAGGCGTAACGTATCTTTACAGGTAAAACGGATTTCCGGCACATAACGACTCTTCTTGATATTTTGAGGGTCGAACATCAGGTATCCCTGAGTCGTAGGGAAGATGATATTCCCGTCTGCCAGACATAGCGGTCGGGGTTCCTCGAAATGGAAACCGCCTTGAAGAAAAACTCTCTGGTAGTTGGAGATGACATTCGTCTTCGTATCCATCGTTGAGAGGGCTGTCTCCGTAACGATCCACAGCCGTCCGTTATTGTCAAAGAAGATGTTCTTGCAAGCGTCTGCAGCCAGTCCGTTTTTTGAGGTATATGGCTCGAACTCCAGTTGATCGCTCAGTAGATTCTTCGAGAGAATCTTATCCACTCCACCGCCATTTGTCGCCAGATAGATAGTTCCTTCTTTATCTTCTGCGATACCCATCACCTGGTTGTTGCTCAACGATGAAGCGTCGGCAGGGTCGCGCTGACTGAGATAGAAGTGCATCTTGGAGATATCATCGGTGAGTTTACAGGTAAGGAACCCTCCGTGGGTGCCGATCAGCAAGATATCACCACGCACGATCTTCATACAATGGATATTGCTGCAGATGTCATTAGGGTAATTGTTCTTAGCCGTCTTTAGATTATGGAACGTCACCTTACCGTCGGCACTGATCATCATCTGGTTCAGTCCGCCGCCATAGGTACCCACCCAATATCGGTGCTTGCTGTCCTCCAGAATCTCGTAGATATTAGATACGGAAATGGAATAAGGGTCTTTGTCATCGTAAACAAACTGTCGCATCCGATAACCGGTGCCCTCGGGTGAGAGGAGAAACAGGCCGTCAGGTTTCGTTCCTAACCATATATTTCCTTTGGAATCCTCCAAGACAGAATAGACGGTGCGCCCAAACTTAGATTTTGTTTTGCTGATCTGTCCCTGTGCATTCAGATATCCTATTATCTGGAAATCTTTGTTCAGCAACTGCACATAATTGTTTTTATCAGCCAGCCATATCCGGTTCTTACGGTCTAAGTAGATGGCACGGATATATTCATCGCCCTCCTCGACATTCATCTTGACATTACTGATAGGAGATTGTTGGAACATGATTCGCTCCAGTCCACGGAAGGAACGAATCCAGATACCTCCCTGTTTATCTATGAGCCGTACCTTCAGACTTACGTCCTTATATTCGTCTAATTGTTGTATGCGCTGCTTGTATTCCCCCGAATGGGGGATGTCGGTAGCCTCGTGTGTGAGGGAGTCGCCGAGATGCTCAAAGATCTCCTTATCCCGATGAAACCGGTAAAATTCTTTGTTTGAATAGCAGAGGATGTCGTGGTTGGGAAGCTCCTGGATATAGTCGATACGGTTAGTTATCAGCGGGCAGTTATCGCCCGGCCATGCCTTGTAAGTCTTGAAACGGTAACCATCGTATTGCACCAGTCCATCGCGCGTGCTGAACCACACATATCCATATCCGTCCTGTAGTCCACAAGAGATATAGCTCTCCATCAGACCATCGGTAATACCGTATCGCTTGATCTTAACATGCTCTTGCGACCATAACCCCATAGGAACTATGAGAAGGATTAGGAGAATGATATGCCTGCGCAACATCCGGGAATGATTTGTCTGCAAATTTAATAAAAATAACAGGAGCAGACAAATTATTTATCATAAAATAAGATAAGAGAGGAGACATATGCTTACGCACTTGTCTCCTCACACATTATTCACCTAAAAAACATTTGTATAACTATAAACGGATAATGTGTATATTTCGTATTTCCTTAAGGTCTCTGTACAACGGGATTTTCACTCAGGGGGTCGAAGACACCCATGCCTCCGAACGAGCTGTTCCAACCGATGGTCTGCACCACATTCGGGTTGTTATCCTCACAGCTGCTCGACAGTCCCATGAAATAACACTTCTTATCCCACTTCGGCAACAACATCTCCACGTTACCGTCCTCATCCGTCTCTTTCTGTGTGATGATATCCTTACGGAGGAGATAAAGCTCATAGAACTCAGCGAGCGCTCTCACATCAGTATTGGCATAGATAGGCGTACCGTCTGACTCGTTAATGCTCGTAGTGAAATCCTCCGTCAGTTTCAGGGCTTTGGGTTTTGTCAGACTGCCTGTGGTGAATGGGTCAGAAGACGTCTCCTTAGATGCCATATAGACAGAAGGATCGATATAGATCTCCAAACGATGCAGGGAAATATTGTTGAGTGGCTCTACACCCAGATAGGTACAGGTGTTACCACCGAATCCCGTGAGTGTCCATGTGGAAGGAGCCCCCTCAATCTCGTTCTGTCCCTCGCCACCATCGAAGAGCATCCAGCGGTGACAGTCATCAAAACGTTTACCCTCGTAAGCCAATTCGATACGACGCTCATAAAGGATTGCCTCGAACATCTTCGCACGGTTGCTGCGTATGGTAGGATCAAGACCGCAGTCGCCGGTATAACCCACACGCTGACGGATACGAAGCAGGACATTATAAGCCTCATCGAGATGGTTGGCACCACATGCAGCCTCCGCATAGTTGAGCAACACCTCGGTATAGCGCATGCCGATCATCGGCTGGGCGTTTCGGGCAAAACCTGAGCTGGACTCAAAAACATAGAGAGGAGATACACCCAGAGCGTAGTCCTGCGACTTCTTACGCACATATACACTCTTGCCACTGCTTCCCAACAGATCGGTGAAAAAACCACCTTTGCTCTGATCATCGGCATCGTCGGTGGAAGAATACCATGCATAGTTCTGTAACTGATAGTCGAGACCGCTCTGATAAGGACTCTGCAGCACCAGTGAGTCGATGGCGCCCTGGAACTGCCACTCTGTCCCCGGGAAACCAAAGGTGCGATAGAAACGAGGATCACGATTCAAAAAGAACAGTTTTTTATTATAGTCGTACTGTCCTGCCTCTGTGGGACGCTTGCCATCGGCCATAGGGAAGGCATCAATCATCTCTGCGGAGGGAGTTATACCCCCGTTACCACCACAGTTGGATGGGCGCAGTGTCTGCTCGGTAGCATTGTACAGCTGGTCGCTGGAGTCACCACCGGCATTGTTACAGATAGCGATATATACCGCCTCGGAGTTCTGGCTCTCACCGCAGTATATATTTGTCCATATCTTTGCCCAGTTGGATGCGTTCACGCCAGGATTACCCTCATAGCTCATTCCGAAATGACCCTCCTCCAGTTTCTCCAGCGCTTGTTTGTTCAACTCGTAAGCCTCCTGCCACCGGCTCTGGTCGTCGGTACGGTTGAACACCGGTGAGGCATAGTAGTTGGCGACATAGCCGGCGAGAGCCAACGCTGCACCGGAGGTGACACGCCCCCAGTCGTTCACCTCTTCCTCCCAGCGTGCCGGCAACATCGATGCCGCTGTCTTCAGATCATCGAGGATAAACTCATACGTCTCACGGGTGGAGTGACGAGGCACACGCAGGTCGAGCGTATCGCTGAGTGTCGTCGATTGCAGGTCGGGGATGATAGGTGTACCACCGAAGCGTTTGAAAAGACGGAAATAACGGGTGGCGCGGAAGAAGCGTGCCTGTCCCTCTGCCCAATCTTTCTGCAAGTCAGTAAGTCCTTCGTGCTGACGTACTTTTATAATCACATCCGTACATTCACGCATCTTCTTCCACGGACTCTCGTTCACGCCAGTCCAGAAGAACTTGTGAATGCTGGTGTTTGTCCACTTGTCAACGATAGGCTCGGAATAGCATCCATAGCCATTGCTGCCGTAACCGGCAAATTCCTCACCGTGGGCAGAGAGGAAGTCAGGGAATCCTACCGGCCACTGGTCGGCAGGACCATTGGTAGCTGTAGAGTTACCACCCATCGTACTACCATTGGAGTTGTAGCCGCGGTAGTAGGGCAGCGAGCCCTGATAGACATAGTTAAGACGCAGCTTTACAGACTCCCAGTCGGTATATATATCGTTTTCACCAAAACTGCCGTAGGGTCTCTTCTCTGCCAGGAAATCATCAGAGCAGGAGAAGAGTGCAGCTAAGACACCACCATACACCACTCCCGCGGCAAGGATTTTCATTATATTTTTCATCTTCATAATCATATTATTATCTATAACATTATTTAGAAAGTGATGTTCACACCCATGGTTATCTTACGCGTTACAGGATAGCTGCCGTAGCTACCGGCAAATGTGTTCCAATAACCACCCGGACAGGCATTATACAAGCTGAGGGCGTTCTGAACCGTCAGATTGAAACGTATATTACTCATTCCCAATTTGCTGACAACGGTCTTCGGGAAGGTATAGGCGATAGAGATATTTCTCAACAGGATGTCAGCCGCTGACATACGCCAGAACGTGGAGGTCTGTGAGTTGACACTGCTTTTCGTAAATCCGAAGTTCGGCCATCGTCCGTCGGGGTTAGCCGCAGCGATGACATTACCCTCTGCATCGTACACATCCTCGTAGATGAACATATCATTCCACATCTTTGACACATTGGTGGTCTCCATAGAGCTGAACGACTCACGGAACATCGCCGGCATCATCTTGTAGGCTCCCCACTCCGCCTGGAAGGTGGCGTTCATAGAGAACGACTTCCATACAAAGTTGAGGTTAATATTAGAGCGATAGGGATTGCTGGAGCGCTTAGAGATACGCACGATATCATTCTCTGTATCAACGATACCGTCCGGACCGGTATATTCTCCGTTATCATCCTTCGGACCACGGAGATCCTCATAGATCAACATACCCGGGTGTACTTGGCTTTGTGACAGTCCCAGATAGTTGGTGATATGATACTTCGTGAAGTATTCCTCAATCTGCTGATAGCTGCGGAACATTCCCATGGAGGAGAGTCCCCATGTACCACGGTCTGAACGCTCGTTATAGACGATAGAGTTAAGTCTGGGGTTGGAGTCGAAATAATAACGCTTCACCTTATTATCGTCGTAGCTGAAACCGACACGTACGGAGAGATATACATCTTTCGAGAATCGCTCACGCCATCCTGCTATTACCTCATATCCCCACAGATCCATTGCGGAGTAGTTCTCCGGAGCAGGATAGGTACCGGCGGTTCCCGGCATGCGGTTGGCGTTAGGGATGGCGAACATCTCACGGTTACGGTCATAGTAAGTATCGAACGACAGACTGAGACGGGCGTCAAGGGCACGAACGTCAATACCAAGGTTCGTCTTGATGTTCTTATCCCAGTGCAAGTCACGGTTGGTACCACTCTTCTCCGGCAACTGGAAGGCACGTGCCGACTCCTTGCTGACAACGGTACCGAAAATAGGACCGCGGTTAGAGTTGTAGGAGTATAGCTGCAACCAGCGCCATGCCTCCACATTGTCACGTCCCATGATACCGTATGAGGCGCGGATCTTCAGGAAGTCGATCTTCCACTTCTCCTTCGGGAACCAATTCTCTTCTGAAATCACCCATCCGGCAGAGACTGACGGGAAGGCACCCCAGTAGTTCTCCGGTGCAAACTTTGCAGCAGAGGCCTGTGAACGGATCAGGAACTCAAAGAGATACTTATCAGCGTATGCATAGTTGAAACGTCCGATATATGCCAGATTTCCACCGTCAGACTTTCCCCAGGTCGCTGTCTTCTGGGTGTCGTCGGCGAGAGAGTTGGATGTACCGTCGGTGAATGGCAGCGGGTGGGTGGCTTGAGTATCCATGTATGAACTTTCACTCTCACCGCGCTCGATGGAGAAGGTACCGCTGACATCATGCTTTCCGAACTTACGGCCGTAGATCAGCATGAAGTTGAGCTGATAGCTACTATTACGGCTCATGTTATTACCTATCTTCGAGGATTGGCCACTGTTAAGAACACGCTGTTCCAGATTATCAAACGAGGTATAGGGGAAGCCCTCGAGAGACACCTCATCATAATCTACCAGTGGGTCGTTGTCGATGATGGCATTGGGATCGGTCACATACAGGTGACGGCCGCTGCCACCACGGTTCTTCACACGATATACGATATTCTCCATCTGTATTTGGTTGTCGTGGGAGTTACCCACATTGCGGGAGTAGGTCAGACGCATGTGTAAGCCTTTCAGGAAATTGATAAATCCGAAGTCTGCCTCCAATGTTCCCTGGATAGACATGGAGTTAGTGCGCTGTTCACGGTTGTTCTGTGAGTCGTACAGTGACTTATAGTTATAATAGTTACTGAACGATGGATCATTCTCCATTCCTGAGTGGTAGATAGGATAACCGTTGATCTCATCAGGCACGAACGACGGGTTCTTCATCATATACAAATAGTCTTCCTGATTACCGCCACCGGAGTTGGAAGTCTGGTGCATGATCTTCTTTGAGTCATCGCCACTCACGCTGAGGGTAGCCTTCACATATTGGTTGATATTGGCGGTGATACCCGCACGGTAGTTCCAACGGTTATAGTCCAGTTTACCGATGTTACCATCCTGTGTCTGATAGGTGACACCAGCAAAATACGTCGTCTTCTCGTTACCACCGTTTACGTTGATAGAGTGACGCTGTGACAGGCTGGCGCTCCAGTATTTGTCGAGCAGATCATAGTTGGTGTTCTTCATCGCCTCCAACTCATCAGCCTGGAAGAAGTCGATGAGCCTGTCAGGATTGGTATTGTTCTGTAACACCTGCGCTGCCTTGGCGGCATTGTAGATTCGTCCGTAGTTGTAGCCGTCGAGCATGTCGGCATGCATGATGGCATCCACATAACCAAGCTGTGTCTGGTAAGAGATACGGGGCTTGCCGATCTTTCCACGCTTGGTCTTCACCAAGATAACACCATAGGCACCGTAGGCACCGTAGATGGCGGCGGCGGCATCCTTCAGAATGGTGATGCTCTCCACCTCATCCACATCAAGGTTGTTGAATTCCTCCTCACCCTTGTCACCATCCTGATAGACGAAATCATCGATAACATAAAGAGGACGGGGGTCGATATTGGCACCGGCGGCGGCACCGTTCATATCAGTCTTAGGCAACAGAGCCACGGCATCACTGGCAGAACGGATCGTAATCGTGGCATTCTCACCAGGACGACCGGTAGAAGGCATCGTGACATGCAAAGAGGGGGACAGTCCGATAAGAGCCTCGGAGAGACTGCTCACAGAGAGGTCTTTGAGTTCCTCTGTATCGATCACCTCCACGGCACCGGTCACATTCTTCTGTTTCAGGGCACCATATCCCACCACCACCACTTCATCGAGACTCTTCTGGTCTTCTTTCATGGTGATCTTCATATTGTTCTCAAGCTTACTGATGGTTATTGTCTCATAACCGATATAAGAGATGCTGAGTTTCTTTCCTGCAGGGATAGTAATGGTGAACTTACCATCCATGTCACTGATCGTTCCGTTTTGGGGTCTGCCCACCTCTGTGATGGTAGCACCGATGATTGCTTCTCCGTCTTGGTCAACAACGGTTCCTTTGATGGTGCGGGAGGTCTGTGCCGCGGCTGTCATACTGAACAGAAGACTCAGTAGGAAAACAATCGAATATCTATATATGTTTTTTATCATAACAGTCACTCTTCATTATTAATTATTGATTCAATAAAGTGTCATCATCCTCAGAGCCGGCTCCTGCCGGTAGCCAGCGCGGATCGCCACCACGGTTGGAAACAATGGCATATTCCTGTGGAGTGAAATCGACGCCTCCGTTGGGCTTGGTGAAATCAAGCTCTTGTGTCACGTCACCAACAAACTGCGGTTCATAAACGGAGGCAAAGGGAGCGCCACCACCATCTTTCATACTGCTGTTTCTGTTGATGTCATCAGTACGGGGGCTCCACAGGAAGTTGAAACGGTACAGGATAGAGGCACCCTGATTCATACGATAGAGCTGTGCCACATCATTGAAAATGCAATGATCTACCCTCAATGTGTGATTCGCTGCATGAGTATTATTTACGAAGCGCCATCCGGTATAGGTCTTGCTGAACGTGCAATGGGTGAAAGTCCAGCTCTGACTTCTGTAATCAGCGCTGTAACTGCCGTATGTCTTGTGCGGCTGTGAGTTGGACGCATTCTGATAACGGATGAAACAAGCTCCCGAATTATCCACCACATTATATATAGTGCTGTTCTCCAAGACGATGTGCTTGACAGACTTTCCCTTTGTGTACATATTTATGAAACCAACGTTGGGGGATGTTGTCGTATTCTTCATCTGAACGATACAGTCACTTACAGTGAAATACCAGAAAGCACAGTTGATGCCATTGTCGTAGAGGATGGCATGCGGTAGGTTCTTAAACCAGCAATTACCCACATAGATGGGATCCTCTACCATATAGTGTCCTTTGTTCAGACCGCTGTTGACATCAGGAAGGTTATAAGGCCACAGGTTCTCTACCAAGATACTGTCGGGTGCTGTCTGCGACATAGCGATAAAGCCTCCGGCTGTCGACTCTGTCATGTCAAAGTTGATATATTTCACCTTTAAGGTAGAATAGGTCTCAAGATGCCCATCGCCTGTCATATTCACTACCGGACGGTGAATCTTGTCACCACGGAAAGTCATGCGCTGCCCACGGAAATCCACCGTGCCACTCAAGGTGTAAGTACCGTTTGGCTCTAAGTCAATGGCGACCTCATCACCTACTGAATCGAGGGGATGCGCCTCGATATAAGCAGAGATATCCTCACCACTGGGAATAGTCATGATGGATGGCACCAACGTTGAGAAGTCATACTCTTTGCCCGTCTCATCATCCGTATTTCCCAACTCCTTGTTTCCCAATGTACGCATGTACATCTTATACTTAGAGTCTTCTGTTACAGATACAGTGAATTTCGATCCGTCGACAATCTTATCCTCATAACCATCCACAATAAATGGATTGTCCGGATCGTCAACGTTCATGAAGGTTACCACATGGCCGTCAGCACCGGCCACCGTGGGCCACGATACGGTAGCAGTCTTTCCGTCTGCACTTACCTTAAAGGAAATACTGTCTTGGATAGGTGTCTCCATCTTTGAATTCTTGACACCCAGGTCAAAACCGTCAGGTGACTCATACCCTTCAGCACATCCTATGATAAGGAAAGTACTTGCTAACAACCATAGGAAAGAGACCTTCTTCTTCGTCAAAAAGGAACTTTTTTTCATAATTGTTTTATTTTCAAAGTTATTATTAGTATTTAGATATACAAATGTTTATAATCTTGCCTTTATTAGACTCATGCGGTCAACAGTTATTCCCTGTTTTTTAGGTTATTAGTTATATTAATCAATGCAAATATAATAAAAAGATTTCGCAATTTGAAAATTTAATTAAAATAATTGTTCCTATTCCGTTAATTCATCTTTATTTCGTTTAAGATTATGCTGTAACAACAAGTAAATGGTATAATATCATTTGCAAAATTAGCATTTATTAAAATAAGTAAGGTGGAAAAAAATCTAAAATAGGTGGAATTTTCTCCAATTTTATCATTATTTGAAAGTTCGTGACTTCGAATGCTTTTGTTTAGCCGTTATTTTGTTTTACTGGAGGTTTTTCGTTTTGATTAGAGACTTTCTGACTTTTTAGTTTGTATAACGCAGAGACACAGAGATACAGTGTTTTGCCTCCTAACTTAGGAGGGTCGCGACAAGATTTCCACTTCATGGACACTGATCTTTCCGCCCTCACCGATTGTCAATCGACCCGTTACCATCGGCATGTCATCATAGGTAAGTACCAGTCCGGTGGTGTATTTTATGCCGGGAGTGACAATCAGATAAGGTTCCTTACCGCTGATGTCATAACACAGTTGTTCACCAATCCATAAAGGATGATCCGCGTCGAAGCCGCCCATATCGGTAATAGTATTGGTGGCAGCACCGATCAGTCGTTCACCATCATATAAGGAGATTTCCTGTCCATCGATATTATAACCTAACCGCTGACAGAGTGCCTGCTGCACATCGTAGGGATTGACGACAGCAGCGACATAAGCTGTGTTATCGTCTTTGAAACGTATCTGATACAACCACTCCACACTGACGCCGGTACCTTCCATGGCACTGCTCGTAAGCCATAGGTTTTCCGTCTCTTTATCGTATCTTGCCATCGGCTGACGGGTGTTGCGGATGTGGGGGAACGTAGTAGAGGTGGAGCCCTTGACAACCACGAAGCCCCATCCTTCGGCAGAGATATCATCAGCCTCATCAAGACTGAAGACAGCGATATCGCTGAGACTGTCACCGAGGATCTCATGCTGATGGAAACGGGTGGCTTTGTTGATGACCTCCACCACGTGGGAAGGAGCACTGTCAGCCGGGAATGCCTCTTCAATGGTTCCTGCAACGAGTGGATGGCTTACCTTCGTATTTTTACAACTGGTAAGAAAAACAACATTACCGCAAATCATGAGGATGGCGGTGAGCATCCATAAATTTCTTTTTAGTTTCATATATTGACGTTCAATAATAAAAGAATAAATTTCGACATAGTGGTTTGGGAAATGGATTCTTTCGCAAAAGTAATGAAAAATGTTATACAAAACAAAGAATTATCATTTTTCCTTTGTGAATAATTCTATTATATGTACCTTTGTTTGAGAACTATAATATCTGATTATCCATAGAGACACGAAACAGAACTTTTCCTCGTCGATTGGAAAATAATGGATGATGGGCGTCACCGACAACTGAATGGCACACTTTTTAATTATTTTTTACGCTACCCGTCGGCTACCTCTTATCTTTCAGTACTTATAATGCAGGATGATTAAGCAAATCCAACAATACAACGATGCGAAATGGATGGCTTCCCGAGAGAGTTTCAGTGTCTATTTCAGGTCGATTTAATCACTAAACACAGTGCAAAAGCCTATTAAAGCCACCCGAGATAGTGGTCTTTCTCACCCTGTTTAGTGATTAATTCTGCCTCGAATGGCCATTGCAAAGTGACAGGTAGGCAATAGGTAGTCGATGGGTAGCTGTTAAAAAATATTTAACACTCAGAATGTCAGATGTTTAAGAGTGATTAGGTAGCCGATGACGACATTTTCAACTTTTGGGCAAAGAAAAAAAAGGATGACAGCGGGCAAAGGCATCATGACACAGGAAAATCCTCCCTCCCCGGACCACAGCCCGTTTTGTAGAATCGCTGAAAAGCATTGGTTACACTTCACTCAAAGTTCATCTCTTGCCCTACCACGATATAAGGAAGGAACATATCAGACGCGGAACAACCTACAACCCAGATCATATCCCAAAGAAAAAACCTCGGAGAAAACGATACTGAAATGTCAACAACAATTGGAGCATAAAGGTATAAAAGTTATGGTTGAAGGATAGGCTTCACCAACAACTGTAGCGTGGAAGTATAAAGATCGTGGTTGGAGGATGGTCTTTTTGTCCCGATATTTATTGGCAATATTTATTGGCAATAACCCGCGATTTATTTCTTTTTATGAAAAAATATTTGGATATTTGAGTAAAACCTCGTACCTTTGCATCCGACTTTCAAAATCCATGAAGTCATGGACTTGTAGCTCAGTTGGTCAGAGCAACAGACTCATAATCTGGAGGTCGTAGGTTCAAGCCCTACCTGGTCCACACTGAAAATCAGCAACTTAGAAGAAATTCAAGTTGCTGATTTTTCATTTTGCGAAAACAATGCGAAAACAATCGGTTTGAGTTCGACCCCATTTT
>FLNV01002123.1_pt1 | contig 19952 bp, 17 predicted proteins | sample 1140351 | NCBI WGS metagenome assembly FLNV01 (sample SAMEA3878207, study PRJEB12797) | bioreactor metagenome | biome: Moose rumen | place: Sweden | collected 2011-10 | reverse complement strand
AAAGCTCTGGGTGCTGTATAAGACCGAGGGCGAGCCGCAAGGCGTCTCGATCAATGCATTCTGCATAAGTCGAGGAGTGAATTACACCGAGTTTACGTCCACATGCCAACAGAAGTATCCCAACTTCCGTGACTTCTTTGTGGACTATGTCTGGGCTTTGAATCAATGTCGAAGGGATTTTGATCGATCGAGCTCCACTCGCTTGCTACCAAAGGGACGTAAGAATCTAATCCAGTTGGCTTTTGCCCCTGGCGCATAATAAAAAAAGTTAAATTTTAATAAAATCCAAAAAATGCAGGCTTCTCAGGATGCCCGCCCTTAAAGGGGTTTAGCATACTTTTGGACGCTTACAACTTTTAAAATATGAGAACAGTTTATTCTATCTTCTACAAAATTGACAATGTGGCTCAGACTGCTACCGTGGCAAACTTTGAGATTCCTGTAAATATAAATGTATATATACAGGAGTTAATACAAGATTGTGCAGAGAAAGCTGGTGACAGGGAGTATATATTTGATAATACCAGAGGCTTAACTAAAAGTAGAATTTTATGCATAGTGAAAGATGAAAATAGAATTGATAAGGCTCTTGAATTAGCAGAAAGGCTAACTAAAGTAGAATATGATTCTAATGAGCGACATAGAAATCTTAAATCAAAGATACCTACAGGTATTCTGTTGGTAGCTTATGTTGATATGGAATTAGATGGACGTAATGAATATAAGGTTATCTTAGCAAAAGCAGACTATACAGAGTTTATCGAGGAGGTTACAGGTCAGAAAAAGACAGGTTTGCCTACCAAGAAGAAACTTTTCAAATCATTTATTGCCAATGTACAATGGAGCGAAGAAGCCCCAGAGTTAATAAACATGAAAACCTACGATCCACAGAAAGATAGAGCACAATATTGGTGGGATACATTCCTTGAGTTGTCTGAAGTGAGGTCAGATGAAGAAAACACCGTCAATGCCATGAAACTTTTGAAAAAGGAGATTCTGATACCCATTAAAGAACAGCATCCAGAAGCTTACCTCCCCTTGTATAATACAACCATTAGATATATGAGGGCAAGAGGGGATTTTGACCTGGAGCATTTCCGCGATAATGTGTTTGGCGCTCAAGTTATTAACGACCCGTCTTTCAGTATGGAGAGATGGAAGAATAAAATCACGAATCTGACCAAAGAAGAAAAACGTTTTGATAGAAATTTTACTAAAACACCAGAAATAATCAAAGAAAGAAGTTACTCTACAGAACTCGAATTGACACCGTTAATTGACTTAAGAATCAAAAAAGATTTTGCAGCGCGGGAAAAGATAATCCGACCTGTTAAGGAACATGGTGACGAGGGAATCTTTATTAAGAGCGAGAAAGGCTTTAAATTTGCCAATGGCCTTGTGGAACCTCAGCATGATTGAACGGTATGCAAGTTAATATTAGGGAATTAGGATCATTGTTTTGCTCCAGAGAACAGTGGGTTGAGATAAGCTACGAGGAGAGTTTTGACAGCATCTCAATTGAATTATCTCTGGGAGAATTACATGTAGACGCAGGAGAGTTATCAGATGAACCGGATTTTAAGCTATCCGCACGGGACGAGATAAGCATCTCAGTTATAGGAGCAACCGAAAATGTGCCTGATTACTATCCTGCCCATAATAATACATGGGATAGTTTTATTTCAGGTTTACAAGAAGTCGAAGACGAAGAGAATCTTACTCTGGCTGTAAATATAAATAAGCGTAGAGTGGATGGGATGATTTCTGTCTATGACGAGGAGGAACTGGTAAAATACATCAATAAAAAGGATTTGTTGAGTGTTTTTGAGATTTTTGATGACCTGATAATTGATGACCGTCCTGTCATATTTGAAATTCAAAATAATCATTATTCTTCCTTTAAGACCAGAAAGTTTGTTTTCGTCCCCAAAGGGGAAAATGTTGATTATGATGGCGAAGATATTCATTTTGGAAACATAATAGAAAACTCCAAGGTAATTTGTACCAATAATTTGATAACGGCAAAGCTGACGCCCGATAGCTTTCAAATAGAAGGAGGGGGAGATGAAAACCAGCCAATACAGAAGTTATTTAATCATATAGGGCAATTATTTCTTATGTGTTTTATTGCCAGTTTTGCAAAAATTGAGGAGAATTCTTTTGATTTCAAAATAAGTGGTTATAAGACAATTCATCAAAAGATAAATTTTAATGATTTGTTGACGGCTAATATCGAAACGAAGTCACTTGCATTGTATTATCAGATTTATCATTGGCTCTATAAGGGCGGTAATATATATGATAAGGCTTCTATTGTTCGGAATATTGTTACCCTGAATATTGATGATCAGAGCTTGCTCATTAAAGATACAACTTTTGATTCTGTCATTTCCAACTATAATGTTTTTGAAAAGAAAAATGTAGAACAGTATATTGGATTACGGAATGAGGTAGCCAAACAGTTGAGTGTGTATCAAAAAGAAATGTATGACATAGTTAATGGTTTTGAAAATGACTTTAAAACATTATTCTTTGGCTATATGGCTTTTGTCTTTACTACAGTCATCGTAAGAGTTATTGCAAAGAATGTGGGTGAAGATGTTTTGATACCAAATACTATTATTGCTTTGCTAATGCTTTATTGTGGGGCCTCTTTAGCTTATCAATGCTATGCCAGGTCTATTCTAGACGGTAGGATAAAATTGTTCGATAGACAATATAATAAGACAAGATCTTTCTATTCCGAGCTATTAAGTGAAAATGAGCTAAATGAACTTTTTACAGATAAGCGTAACAAAGACGGTAGCTATCAAGCGTTTCTAAAAGAAAGGGAAGCCCATTTCGATATGTTATGGTTATGTGTTAATATCTTAACGATGATAGTTCTTGTAATAATATGGTGTTTTAATGAAGGATGGCTATGATATATACAGAGTACACGGAGATAAAAAAATGCATTGTTCATAGTGTCGGTAATAAAAGTGAAGATGATGGATTCTTTTTGTCTGAGAGCACTATTGATTTGGACGAGATTACTTCTCAGACCCTTCAGAAGTACTTGTTAGGGTTGGTGGTATCTGAAGGCTATAGTGAGTTCAGGCATGAGTCTCTGTTAATAATGAATGAATTATATGCTTTTGCAGGGGCTATATTTAATAATGAGTCATCCTTTGTTGAGATGAGTTCAAATATTGCCAGACATTTGTATGCTTGTAGCACGCATCCGAAGATAAAAAGTGGAGAATTATGTGTCGTATATTTTAAAAATGTAATTATAGATACGATTACTTGTGATGCTATAGGTTTGTTTAAGTCGGAAAATAAAGATACCTTTTTAAAGGTTGTTGCTAATGGTTGTCAATCGCAAATAAAGTCAGATACTGGCATTAATATTAATAAGGTGGATAAAGCTGCTATTATCTTTAATACAAATGCTGATACAGGCTATTGGGTAACAGTGATAGACAGAACAAACAAAGCTTCGGAAGCCAAGTATTGGACTGATGATTTTTTGAAGGTTAGACCATGTAAAAACAGTTATAATCAAACTGAGTCATTAATTTCCATGACAAGAGAGTTTGTCGCACATATGCCCAAATCTGCATTTAAGGCAGATAAGGCTGCAGTAATTAATCGAAGCAAAGAACTGCTTAGGGCATCTTCTATCAAGTTGGATGATTATTCTCAAGTAATCTTTGAAGATAAAGAGATTGCCCAAGAATTCATTCAATATGCCAAAGAACAGTCGACAGCCCGAGGTGCAGAGATAGAACAAGAGATATCCGTTTCTCAAGAAGCTAATCGAAAAAAAACTGTAACATCGCTTACTACATTGAAGCTCGATTCCAATTTCGATGTTAGGATTCATGGTGGTGAAGACCTCTTGGAAAAAGGCTATGATGAGGAGCGGGGAATGAAGTATTATAAGCTCTATTTTAAGGAGGAAAAATAAACAGCCATGAGACTTATTGGTATCATTATATATAGTGGTCTTCCTTCGGTTCTGAAGAATCTGAAGCCAGGCTGGTATCCGTTTGGGAATTACCAGTTGCCAACGGCCCAGAATAATTGGCAATGGATGACAGAAGAACAGAAGAAGGTTGACGAATATTATAATAGACTATATAAGTCAATAGCCGAAGACGACCCCTTTGCTGAAGGTATGCGTATTTCGGTTAACAGTATTGTTGGTACCAATGGCTCTGGAAAGACAACCCTGCTGGAGATCTTCTTTCGGATTATCAACAATTTCTCTTATTACCTTTTTGATAAGGGTTGGCATAATGGGAATTTGAAGTATAACCCTCAATTAGGGCATGAGTTACATGAGGCGGTTGGATTTGCTGCTACGTTGTTTTTCGAAACTGACGGATACCTTGGTGGTATTAAATGTGATAAAGATGGCGTATCTTATGTGTATAGAGGCAAAACAACTGAAAAAGTTGATATGCCTGTGCAAAAGTATCTTACAACTTACAAACTTCGTAATCTTCTAAGACCATTCTTCTACACTGTATGTTCAAATTATAGTATTTATTCATTTAATGAGTCTGTATACGGTCGTGATATCTTGAGCAATTTTGAAAGAGAGGCTCATGATGAGTGGGTTAGTGGTGTCATGCATAAGAACGATGGTTATTTGGCGCCTATAGTCATGGTCCCATATAGGGAAGAGGAAGGCTATATTGATGTTAATAAAGAGAATGGATTAGCAAAACAAAGACTATCCACTCTTGCTTTACTCTTCCTATCCCAGAATAAAAAGTTTATGGCAGGCTATGAACCAGTTGTCATGAACTACCGTTTCAGACTAGAGTCTATTGAGATTTATAAGAATGAATTGGATCGGTTCCTCAAGAAGAAAGTAGCCAATCCCAGAGGGGAAATGATTACGGGTATCAGAAAAGCATGGGAGAATGAACTTAAGTCTTTCTCTGGTTATCTTGAAAAACCAGAGAAAGTGAAGAAGTCCATCCTAAGTTATCTGACATATAAAACTATAAAGATATGCGTGACTTATAGAGAATACGGTGAAATGCTTGGAGTAAGGGCACCAAAAGAAGGGGAACTAACAAAGTTTGATGAGAAGGAAAGGAAGAAGTATTGTATCATTGATCTACCTGAAGGATATGCTGAGAAAATCGTTAATTCACTTATCAACGAGGAGACGCCAAGTCATATTACACTCAAGGTGGCACAGGTGTTGGAATACATCAAGCGTGGGTTCTTCCTGTCTGGTGAGACCGAAGAGGAGAAGAAGCTAGAAAAGGATGGGACGCTTGGTATTTATGAGGAGACGGACTTAAAAGAATTCTTGCAGAAAAACCTAACTTATGACAATAAACATAAGTTTAAGGATAAGATTCGGAATAGATATGAGACTTATGATGAAGTCTTTGTTATTACTCCTCCAGCCATTTTTGAATGGGTGATGAAGTTTAAAAAGAAAGGAGCACCCCAAAACAGTGAGCCCTGTACATTTGACAGCATGAGTAGTGGTGAAAAGCAGATGATGCAAAGTTTCAGCTATATGCTGTATCATATAAAGAATTTACAAAGCGTGAAAGAAAATGAGTTCCATATACCTTACCATCATGTTAACCTGATATTTGATGAGGCGGAGCTCTATTACCATCCCGAATATCAACGTGACTTTATAGCAAATCTGATAAGAATGTTGGCTTGGTGTCACATTGACGGACGAAAGATAAGAAGCATCAGTATAACGGTGGTAACTCATTCTCCATTTGTATTGAGCGACGTAATGGTTGATCATACGCTTAATTTGGATAACGGCGAAGTGAAAAGAAAGAAGAAACAGACTTTCGGAGCTAATTATCATGAATTATTATATGACCAGTTCGTTAGTGATACTATAGGCGCTGTTGTCAGAAAGGTTGTAAATACGATTGTTTCTTTGCAGAATCAGATAGGAAATCGCGAAAAGTGTGATGCTTTACTGAAAGATATTGGCTATTATCAGTTCCTTGTATCGACTATAGCAGAACCATATCTGAGGAAAAATTTGATGTCGATGCTTGAAGAGACAATTGCTAAAGCAAATAATCTACACCATGCTCGTTATAATATGCTGGAGCATATGATAGAGAAAGAACAAAGGCTTAGAAAAGAGATAGCTGATGTGAGGATGCAAATAGAAGACTTGAAGAAAGGAAAAGATGAGGAGAATTGAATATCCCAATGATATGGATGCATTGAAGCAGGACTTCCTGTTGATCTTCAATGACAGCCTTTCTGAAATGCAGGAGGAGTGGGCAAACTTGAGAGTACAATTAAGAGCACTCGAAAATAACACTCCAGAGAGTCATCAGATGTTTCCTAATGAAATTAAATCACTCCTGGTGGCAGACTATGATTTTCTGGTGGACGTGTTTATCTACTATCTTAAGATGGTGGAGAAGCACGGTGAAAGGATGAATGGTCTGCATGAGAGACTGACTAATCTTTTCAATTATAGTACTGCTGGTAGTACATTTCCTAAATTTCAACCTGATATTTCTTCTTTCTTTATGAAGCATCAACAGAATTTGAACCTGTATGTTTGCTATTATTGTGAACTTAGTTATATCAACAGCTATGGTTTCACGAGTGTATATAAGGATATTGGCCAATTCTTGAAAGGTGCAACTCGGCATCAGATAGAACGATACGTAAGGAGGGGGGATGGTAAAAAACTTTCTGAAAGGAAGTATGATAGAATTATGAGACTTCAGAAGGAGCCCGGAGTGAATGCATCAAATATCGAAGAGCATTTTAACAACCTGGATGTCAGATGGAGAAGGGCGGTTAAGAAAAGTAATCGGGTGAAAGAAATGTTAAGAAATCACTTTGACTTGGACCATTTTCTCCCAAAGAGCAAATGCCCGCTAGTAGCGCTATCTCTGATGAACTTTGTTCCCTGTTGTTCTGTTTGCAATGAGAAACTCAAAGGAGATGATATCCTATGGGGTGAGAATAAGACGACCAGAAAAGACGTGCTAATGAAAATAAGTCCAATTAGTCATCGATATGATTTGGATGCCAACGCAAAGATTAAGCTAAATGATCATGATCATGGTTGGCTTCGCGCCCAAGATCATCCTGATGATTATTCACTAGAGTTTAAATCGAGTGATCCTGATTATCAGAGTGAAGTGATTGATGAATTCCATCTTGATGAACGATATGCATGTCATAAGTGTGAGGCTTTGCGATGGCATGACCTAATGAATGACTATCCTCCCTCTAGAATCCATGAAATGGCAGAGGCATTGAATGACTATAAGACAGAAGCACAGTTGAGAAATGATATTTTCCAAATGGACTTTTTCGATAATAATGTCCGCTGCTTTGATAAGCTAAGACGTGATATTTTAGGAATATAAAACTATGAAACCAATCAATCAACATAATGCAGCAATAAATAGTGTCTTATCTTCAATAAATGCTTAAAATTATGCAAAAAGTGCATTTTTTTGCATTGATTTTGCTTGGGTTTGAGAAAAAAGTAGTATTTTTGCAAAATACAAATATTTAATGATAGTGGATAGTTTTAAGCATTATTATTTAATCACGTATGACCTGAATACAGCAGGTTATGATTATTCGTTGCTTTATAATGAGATAAAGAACCTTGGAGAGTATTATCATCCTATGGACAGAATGTGGATAGTTTATTCTGAGTTTTCTCAGGACAGGATAGCTTCAAGATTGCAAAAATGCATGAATTTGAATAATGATCGTGTGTTTGTTGCGGAAGTGAGACCAGCGGCTTCTCAGGGATGGTTGGGAACTAAGTTTTGGCAATGGTTTAATTCAGAAAAGAAATGATAACAGAATTAAGACTTAAGAATTTCAAATGTTTGAAAGACGATTTTTTCTCTCTTTCAAAAATTAATGTCTTTGCTGGGCGCAATGGTATCGGAAAGTCGTCTTTGTTGCAATCATTGTTATTAATTGCACAATCTTTAGACGATAATGGACTATTAAAAAAGGTAAAGATAAACGGAGCTTTCCTCCAGTTAGGTACGTATAGTGATATCATCATCAAAGATAGCAAAGATAGCAAAATAAGTATTCGGTTGACTTCTGACGATTCTCCAGAAGGCGATTTCGTAGAATTGATTCTTGAAGAGGATAAGGAGCCATCATATGCAAAAATTGCGGATCTGAGGACGCCCCAGATAGATTCTTCATTGGATGTTCCATCTGCCAATACTAGTAAGCAGGATGAATCATTATCTTATAAGGCTGAAGCTTCAGTTGATGTGACGTCTGCTCTGCCTCCCCTAATGCAGATGCAGAATGTCTATTTTGTAAGTGCAGATCGTAGGGGGCCTGTTAATTCTCAGAAACTTGACGCATCAGTGCTATTGAGTAATGTAGGTATTCATGGTGAGAATGTGCTTAACGTTCTATACAGAGGAGGAGAGGACTTGCAGATGAAGGTTCGGAATGCTCTGACTTATGTCATGAAACAGTCGTCACTGGATGTGAAGGAGGTAAATAACGAGATTCAACTTTTTCTAGATTCAGTGAACGATAGCGACGGATTTAAACCAATAAACGTGGGATTTGGATACTCATATCTTTTAACGATTCTTTTGACAATGCTAGTTGCTGAACCGAAATCGAAAGTATTTATTGAGAATCCTGAAGCTCATTTGCACCCTGGCGCACAGTCTCGCTTAGTAGACTTCTTGTTTAAGACAGCGAAAGAGAAGAATCTGCAGTTATTTATCGAGACACATAGTGAGAATGTCTTTAACGCAATTAGAAGAGCCTCGTTGTCTGGGTTCGGCATCCTTCCAGAGGAAGTGAAGTCGTATTTCTTTTTTGATAAAGATGGAAACCAGTTGGCAAACCAAGAGATAGAGATGGGAAAGGATGGTTCGCTAAATGCATTCCCTACAGATTTCTTTGACCAGACGCGCCAGGAACTACGCGAGATAATGAATCTTGTAAACAATCAGAAAAACAAATGACAGAGGGTTTACTTCGTTTCTTTAAGAGAAGTCTGGATGTTGGGCTTGTGGATGTGCAATATCGGGATTGTCAGCTAGGTGGCTTGGTTGATATAGTACAACGTGCTTCTGAAGAAAACCGAATAGTTCTAGGTGCTGGCATGACAGGTTGCCAGTACTCTTTTGGTTCAATTGGGACTTTGCTCTATTCAGAATGGAATGTTTTTAAGAATAATCCGGCACTGAAAGGCATTGGCTTTAATACATATCAGAGGCTTATTGACTGCTTTACGGTTAATCCATGTCCTCAAGAGATAAACAATCAGGCTTATAAAGCATACTTAAAGAGAAAAGGTTATATTGGGCTTGCCAAGTTTGGGATACCAGCAATTCTTCTGCCATATACTTACGACTATCAGTCGTATAACAAGTGGCAGTCTGATTGGTATCGAATGCATCCTTCGGATATAACATGGTCTGCAGACAGCCCTTTCCTCCCCAATATGGAATATGTTGAGAAAGTACTTGAGGATGAGTTAGTAAGAGAAAGTAAATATGAATATACGTTAGGCGATGCACAGAATAGCCGAGTTCATAAATTGGCAATTACCTTTCATGACAAAGTGATGCGAATGAAGGGGGCGCAGTTGAGATCTTATACCCAAGTAATTGGAGGTAAGATTTGTTTGGGGAATGCATATACATTTGAACATCAGTTGTCAGTAGAAGAGAGTAAAGCACATGGGGGTGATCCACGTAGTATTTACAGTATCGAGAAAAATGGAGTGAAACAATATATCTCACTTGATTTTGCCCATGGCATGTTTGAGTTTCTTGATCATAAAGGCAAACATCAAGGAGAATTCCATTTTGATGGCAGTCCGAATAAGCCAGCAGACCCAACTGGTGAACATAATTTTAAGACTATTCCATAAGTGTCTAAAAACCTCAGCGTGTATCACTACTAACTCTAGAGTTGATCAGACAATCAGTAAGCGTCCAAAAGTGTTCTGATGCTATTTGAAGAAAAGGTTGTAAATTTCTTGAGACAGCACGTGGAACAAGCGGCAAAGCCGAGCGGCAGCTGTTTAATCACAAAACGAAATATGATATAGGCTATGACAACATATTTATACGGAACGTACTCTGACTTTGAGAGACTGGTGATCGACATTAAAAGCAAGCAGGATGGTGACGTTCATGTGAGTTATCTGAAGCTTGATGACAATGATCTCGTGACTCCTCAGAATGCAGAGGTATGGGCAAGGTATCTGCATCGAAAACTGGAGGGACTGGTGACAAAGGAGGCGATGGAGTCGGATGAGTTCCTGAAAATTGCGGAATCGATACATGAACAGAAACGTAGGCACGATGAATGGGTAGCAGGAGAGCCAGAACGCAGACGTCGTGCTAACCATAAGAAAGAGCTTCGGCGGACGCCTTCCCTTGGTTATATTCCTGATGGACTATATGCTGACTATGCCAAGGAGTATGGTTTCTATATCGACAGTATTATCAATTGGACACCTGAGGATAACGAGGAATTCCTATATCAGATGCGTTCTTTTGAAAGGATGGCTACAAAATGTGTGCAGCGTTGTATAGAGCTTGGAAGGCCTGATGCTGCGTATGCACAGGCGGTAGAGATTCTCCGGAGTCTTCCCAGATGGGAACGGCGTGAGGAAATGGCGGAGTTTTTCAGTCGATATAAGACACGTCTGCGCAAACTGGTGAAGACGGTCTGCTCGGCGATGATAGATTCTGCAATCGCATGGAATAATCAGGAAAAGCTGAACGAGGCGAATGCACTATTCGAAGGTCTTCAGAGTGAGTTCGTTGCATGGGGAATGAAACCCAAGACGATGCTTGACATGCAGCATGCAACTGACATTGACGGTGAACCGATTACTATCGAGCGCAAGCCTTCAAATCGTCAAGTCGATGTGCAGACACTTCATCAGTGATGAACACTGGAGTATGTTCGATGATGTTTATGATCCTGAGTACAGTTGTCACAGTATCGTTGATACACTGAACAATGCCTATCGCCAGAGGAAGTTTACGCAGGCAGACCTTAATTTCTTCCATGAGGCATGGAAGGAGATTGAGAAAATGGAAGCAGTGTGGAACTATGGCATCGGGAACTTCAAGTTTGAGTTTTAAGTTAGAGAATAAAAAACCTCAGCACGTACCAAAACGAACTGAGGTATTCAATAGGGACTGAATATAGGCTCAAGGATAATCGCTTAATTCTTTTCGCAAATGATTCATGGAATTGGAAGGGTGGATATGACCATGAGTTTCAGGTTTCATGTTGCAGGTTTCAGGTAGGATTTCGGAGAGACTGAGGATTTTGGCTTCGGGGTAATGACTGCGGGCGAGGAGGAGAAGTTTGATGAGATCGGGATGTGAGAGACCTGCTGCGTAGACAATGTGGCTGTGTCGGAAGTCAGGAGCAAGGCTGCTAAGAGTAGCAGGAGTTGGGGACGGAGATGAGGTTTCATTGAGGAGGATGTATTTAATTTGTTTCATAAGAAATGTTTCAAGTTTCAACGGCCTTATGGCCGTTTCAAGTTTCATGTAATGCCTTCCGCACTGTGGTGAGTGCGGAAGGGAAAAGAATTAGAGAATATGAGAAGCACAGCTTGTGGTCACTGCACCACCAATAAGGAGGCCAATGACGTAGGCTAAGGCCTTGAGGACGATGACCCACCAGGGATCTTTAGCTTTAATACCGGCCTCTTGGGCCTTTTCGGGATTGTTGACGATGTCGTCAATCTGCTCTTGAGTGAGTTTGATTTTCATTGTTGTTAAAATTTAAATTAATAAAATTAGTTGCCGGTCTCGAAACCGCCGCTGCCAACGTTGTCTCCGCCAGAACCGCTGTCATCGCCTCCGCCTGTATCGCTGCCAGATCCGGAGTTCTGCGAAGAACCAGAGTTCGAACCTCCACCGTTGTTACCGTTATAAGTACCCGTAGTCACAGTGCCATCGGCATTGATGGTTGTTTGGACTCCGTTCTCATTCACGATGATGATGACAGTGCTGTCGCCAGAGAGGGCGTTGAGGGTAATGGTATCGGGCCAGTCGCCAGTGAGGTAGACCTCAGCATAACCGCTCTTGGAAGCAATCTTGATAGAGGTAGGATGCTCCTGGGCGTAGGCGCTTATAGCAGCCTCAACATCTGTGATGGTTACATCCTGACCCTCCACATAGAGCTCAGCCAAAGATGTCAGAGCGGCAGTAAGGGCCTTGCCGTTGAGGCTGTAGTAGCGATTGGTTGCGCTGCCGTTGCCCTTGGGAGTGAAGGTCTGCTTAATAGTACGCAGGTGAAGTTTGAGGTGCATCTGAACCATCTTGAAGATTGCCTGGCGGAGTTTGGCTTCAGGAGTGTTATAGGCACTCGCAGGCATGGTTGGAGCAGAACGGGCGTAGGTGACGCCGTTGCGGGTTACATACGTGATACCGTCGATGGTACCGGTGGTTTTGCGGCCAGGGCCGACTTGAGTTACTTTTGCCATAGGAGATTAAATAAAAAATTAAAAATAAAAAATAAAAAATATTGAAAAACTATCATACGATCGTGAGGGCGACGTCTTTTGATATGGTGCGATACAGGCCGCGGCCGTTGGCAGTCATAATCTTATGACGGTTGGCCTTGGAGGAGACGAAGCTTACATGAATGAAATTAGGATAGAGGATCAGCTGGTCGTAATCGATCGACGGGCTGGTGAGAATCAAGCGGAAGGCCTGGATGAGGCGTTCACGGGCGGTGGGGCACTCAGTGCCTGCCTGACCGCGAGCGTTCAAAGAGGTGCTCCAGCCAACATAGAAGTCACAGGCGCTACCGACACAGTGCTGCGAGTTGGGAGCCGCATGGGCCATGATGGCGTTGAGCTGCTTGGAGCGGTAACCGCTGGTGATAATCACCGGAAGCCCCAGCGCCTCACGAAGCGGTTCCATAGTGCCGAGGCACAAGCGTTGGAGATTCTCTACGGCTTCCATCGGTGGCGAGTTCTCGATACCGTGCTTACGTGCCGTACGGCTCTCAGTGAACTCGTGCAGGCAGAAATGCGGCGATAATAAAATGTTGTGCATAAGCGTACATTTTTTTAATTGTGAAACATGTTAATTATCTCTGTAAGACCATCGGAGAGTTGCTACCCGGGATGCGACTTTCGTCAGATCTCGAGTGCAAAGGTAATACGATATGGACGCTTTTTCAATTCTGTTGAAAGGCATTGAATAATGGTTGAAACTTCACCTAAAAATGGACTAAGAATAGCTAATAAACATCATGGAAGAAGAGAAAAACGGCATCACGTTCAACATCTATGGCGGTAGCAATCAGATACTGCCTAACGCCACAAAAGCTGAGCAGCATTTTTATGGCGACCAGTTTGCTAAAGAAGCACTAAGCAAAGGTGCAGTCACGGAACAACCGTTTACCGATGATGAACGTCGTTTGTTTATGTTCGTTGAAAAAGAGGAGTCGCTGCGCAAATACGTGGCTAGTCTTGCCGTATGTAAGACAGCAGCAGAAGTGGGTCAGGTTGTTGCAATAATGTGTGAGAATGAACCCCATCTTGATGAAGTTCGTATAGCAAAGGAAAATTTCATCAAGACGTTGCTTCCCTTTATCACCAGTTTTGAGAGAGGTAAAGGCATTGACAATCTACGTATCCAGATTGACAAAGCTTGGCAGGAGCGTAAACGCACTTTAAAGAATAAGTAGAACTATATAATATAGTTAAGCCTATGCCAGACAATACGTTTGATGTTAAAGGCGGTAGCAATCAGATGCTGCCCAACGCCCAAGAGGCAAACCAATATTTTATTGGTGATTCTGCCATCCAGTTATCACAGCAGGGTCAGGGTAAGGTGCATGATGGTCAACTTGTTGACATGATTTATTTCAGCGGCACCTTCCCTGAAAAGGTTGAATACGAGTTGTGGCGTGAGAATCATCTATCCTCATGTGAGGATATTCTCAAGAACAATACTGTCGTGTGCCTGACTGGTGAGGAGGGCGTCGGTATGACCACATTCCTGTCTCAGTTCGCCCGCAAACACAGTGTCAACTGCGTAAGCTATTTCTATAATGGCTTTGACCGTATTCAACTCGACTTGGAGGTGATGGAGGGCAATATTACTGAACAACTCTACTGGTTTGCCAACAAGTGTAATTGCCCTTCCGGAGTCAAGCACGTTAATGATATCTATACAAAGGTGTTGAGACAGTTGAAACAGTCAGAGGAAGGCATCATGTGTTTTGTCTTTGATGGTTTTGACGATATCCCTTCAGAATATAAGGAGAACATCTGCAAGCTGATCGAAAAACTGCAGTGGGAGAAAGCCCATTTCCTCCTATCTGGGAAAAAGGAAAAAATAGAAGGTCTATTCAAGCAGACCAAGAAATGGTCTGTTGCAGAAGTCCCCTTGCCCCGTTTCAGCAAATCAGAAACTAAAGATTATTTCTCCTGTGCTAATCCTGAACTCACCCAAGAGCAGCTCGATGAACTCTACAAGATATCAATGGGCAATGCTAGTCGCATGAATGATCTTCGTACAAAGTATCTGTGTACTGGTCGTATAGAAGAACTGATGAATGCCGACATTGATGCCAATAGCGATTTGAACCAGGAAGACTACGAACTGATGTGCAAAGACAGCGACCCAGCAGTCATTCCGTTGTTCGCCTTGTTAGCCTATGCCGAGTTTGAGTTTGATGTTGAATTTGCAGCGCGTGTGCTCGATATTACGGAAGAAAACGTGAAAGTTATATCAGAGCGTTATTCCAATTATATTCAAGTCAATGAAAACTGTTTTATTTCCTTGCGTTCTGTAAAATTCCGCAAATATCTGTGCGAGCGGTTGAAGAACCATAAGCGTGATGTAGAGTTACGTCAGATTCGCGTCCTACAAGGGATGAAGGTGAGCAAAGGGTATGCCATGGCACTTCCTTCCCTATACAGATCTGCCGGTCTGAACGACAGCTTAATCGAATACCTCAGTGCCGACAATATCCAGCACATTCTTGCTGAAGGCCATTCTCAGGCCGTACTTAATGTGCAATGCCGTTATGGCTACGAAGCATGTACGGCTGTTCCAACAAAGCACCTACCCAGCCGTTTCCGTTACTCTCTCAACAAGGCAGCATCGCGTGAGATAGAACGTAATGAGCTGTGGGATCATGAAATTTCTGCTCTGATTTCCATCGGACAGCACGCCAAGGCGCTGGCACTGGCACATTCCGTCTATCTCTCTGAGGAACGCTTGAAGTGCTACCTCATTATTGCCCGTAAGCATGACGGACTGGCACCCGACGACTACGCCGTACTGAAAGACAATATCCGTCAATTGGTTGATGAGATTCGTTTCGAGGATATTCCCGAAAAATCAATGGAGTTGGCCAAGTTGTTGCTTCCTATAGACTATAAAGCCGCTATTAGTATTGTTGACCGTATCAACAAGGCTCACCAGGAAGATATTAACACCGATAAGATATTTTCTCAGTTTTCTCTCTTTGAAGCGGCTGACCCAGAAGAGGATGATTCTCGTCGTGACCTTGCACGCTCAAAGATTCAGGATACCGGCCTTCGTGAGTTTATCGATGCAACAAGGAATCTGTTCAAGAGGGACGACGTAGATACACTCCTCGAAGAGCTTAAACGTCTTCCCAACTATGCTCAGCAGTTGAATCTTTTGCGCTATTGGCTACCTTCCCACAAGGATAAGGAGGACATTGGCAAGGTGGTTCTTGAGGCGTTGCGTCTTATTGTGGCAGACTCTGACACTGATATGCCTAAGGCACGTGAACTGAACGATATTGCCCGTCTGATGGGAACCATGACCAGGGAACAGATGGAGGAGGGACTTCGATACATCAATTCCCTTGGCGATACCATCATGCGGCCTACGTCCGACTATGTTGATGCCATGATTACTGTCATAGAGGGCTGTCGCGATGTGCTGCCAGAGAAGAGTCAGGCTCTGCTTGAAGCACTCTATGTCTTTGTTGATGACCTGAAGGACGAGGGAATGTGGCTCACCTGTACTGCCAAGTTGCTGGGACATTTCGACCGCCTTGGCGATGCCCACATGGTAGGGCGTACCATTGGTACAAAGGATCAATTGCGAAACGAGCTGAAGGAGAAGGCAAGACAACTGTTCCTTGCAACGGCCTACCACATGAAGGTTATAGAGGGACCTATTGCTGCTCTTGTCTGTACAGAACCGGAACTGATAGATACGTTTATTGTACAGGTGAATACTGCCGAGCGGCGAAGCCGTGCATATTCTTATGCTGCTGAACAATACTTAGTCCATATTGAGCCGGAAAAACTTGATCTCGATTATTTTTTCCGCCTTCTGACAAAGGCAGAAATCAAACGTGGCGACTTCGAGAAGCCGCTCAGTGTGCTCACCTCCAAGTTGCTCTCTACCGAGAAATATAACCATGAGGCACTACTGCCGTTTGTGAAGACTCATATCAAATACCTTGACCGGTTGGAGCAGACGTGGCTGCAGTGCTATGTCTGTATGCGGATTTACCGATGGGCTGACCGGCATTTCCCTGATGACCCGTTTGTTGATGATCTACAGTCAAAGCTTCTCTCATGGTGGGATACGATTAATCATCGGCAAACCAAGATAGAAATCGGTTTTCATATTGCCAAAACCGTGGCAAGGCGCTCCAGAGAAAAGGCTGAGCAGATAATAGCCCAGTGCTCAGAGCTACGTCATCAAAGCATGCTCACTTCGTCATCGTGTGTGGAGGCATTCTACCACTGCCACTCACTCTATGTGGACTCGCTGATGATACTCATTAGCAGGGGGATATGTGATGAGAGTACGCTTCAAGCCTTCAAGGAAGATCAGACCGATCTTGTCAGTGAGAGCGAACAGGCTTGTATGTGGGGTAAAATAGCGCTGGCATACCATCTTGCTGACAACGATGAGATGTTCAAATCTGTGGGCGACCAGTTCCTGCCAACAAAATATAGCTCTTTTTCACTCGATGAGCAGAAATGGCTTATCTATCAGATTTCTCCTACGCTATATCTTCGTGGCCAGCTCAGATTCTTCAGTCTTATTGATGAATATGATGATGTGTTTCGTGACATCTGCCTAAAACGAGTGTGTACATTTGTAATCTCCAAAAAACTTGATGTCGTAGAGCTTGACATCAGGAGCTCCTACGACCTCACATACAGCGACTTCAATGATCTCAATACGCTCATTGATCATATGACGGATGAAAACGAGATATTCCAATTCGTTGAGATTATTGCGCGCAGTCTGAAAACCACCAACCGAACATTGGATCCTTTGAGCACGCAACAGAAAAATGCAGTACGTGAAACAACATTAGCTATAGTAGAGAAGAAATACCCTGCACCTGGGGGCATAAGCCATGATGGTTACAAGATAGCATGTCAGGCTGTACTAGAATTCTCAGTCCGTGCTTTTAATACTACTCAAAAGGAAGTCTGGGATAGACGATTGCAGGCTATTGACAACAAGGCTGACCGTGCGTTTCTCTATTTCTATATAGCCCCATTCTTTTCCAAACATCCTGATAAGGAGGACTTTCTCCGCAGGGGTGTAGAATTGACAAAAGACGTTCACTTTGCCTTCGATCGTGTTTGTCGCTTGGCTATGGCTTTCACAGAGTGTGCAGTCAATAACCTGGGCGTCCTTATGCCAACTTTGGCAGAGGAGGCAATGCAATGTCTCAAGACGGATGGCACTGAGGAACAATACGAAGGGCTGCTGGACACCATTCACCAATATAAACCTGAGCTGGCAGAGAGCATCATGGTGAAGCTTGATCAGGATCCTGCCCGTGTCTATAATAAACGGAAACTGCAAAGTCATCTGGAATCAGTAAAGCGTATAGCTAAGGCTGGGAAGGACATCACTACTGTAAGTGTCCTGAATAGGGACGAGCAGAGAAAATTTTTCGATGAGCTTGTAAAGAATCTCCAGAATGGCAAGGGACAGATACTTTCAGTGGATGATGTCTTTGCGCTTACCATTGGTTATCTCTACAACAGTTCTCTTAGCGACGCTATGCCTGCCATCCATTACCTGATGGAAACCGTCAGCCAACGTCAGAAGATGAGCAAGAACTGCAAAGATCTTCTTCTCTCCATGCATCGTGTAATTCGTTACAATCTCAGGTTGGTATTGTCGCTTGCTTCCGATACCAAGGAGCGTATGGAGCAAGTTAACAGCATGTTTGGCAGTGCCCCAGCCTCTCCAGAAAGTTTCATTGGTATTGGTGAGTATCAGAAGGGTATTGATTATTTGCTCAATTGGTATCGTAAGTGTAGCTATGGCGAACTGACTATCATTGATCCCCACTTCAGACCAACCGACCTGTCAGTTATTAAACAGCTGACTGACGAGAACAACGACCTCATCATACGTATTCTCGCCCACAAGGGAGAATTCAATGTTGAAGACTTTACTAACGAGTGGCGCAAAGTATCTGCCGGAGTGAAGACTCCCATAGATGTACTTCTTGTCAAGTATGTCGGGAAGTCTTATGGAGGACCTATCCACGATCGATACTGGATTTGTGTCGATGATGAAAATGATAAGCGTGTTGGTATATCACTCAATTCCATCAGTGGGCTGGGACAGAGAGAAAGTTCTATACTTCCCATTGATGACAGTACTGCTCTCTATGCCCTTCATTCTTACTCTCGCTATGCCAGGAAAATTAAAAAGGTTGAGGATAATGAACTCGAATATGAGGATTTTACATTGGAGTGAACATGTCTTAGGCATAGTGTAGGTAAGGTGTTCGCAAGCTCTAGGCAAGGTGTTGGCATACTCAAAGTGGCTGTTTGAGCTTGCTATACGCTTGCAAAGAGCTTGGGAAGAGCGAGAGAAGAGGGGCGCTGCATAAAGCATAGATTTTTTTGCATTGATAAGCGATGAAGTTTCAAGCAGATCATCGACGTTTACATAATATAAGATATATGTTTAACTTAGATATATTCATAGCAGACAGTGTGACGATATGGTTAATATTCATCCTTTAGCAGATTGTAAGTCAGATAATGTTGGTGATAATACTAATATTTGGCAGTTTTGTGTGATCTTTAAAAACGCTGTTATTGGCAGTAATTGCAATATTTGTGCTAACGTGTTAGTGGAAGATGATGTGATTATTGGAGATAATGTGACAGTAAAATCAGGCGTTCAATTGTGGAATGGGGCCCGCATAGAGGACAATGTCTTTATCGGTCCGAATGTTACATTCACTAATGAGCATTTTTCACGCTCAAAGCAGTATCCAGTTCATTTTGAGCAGACTATTATTAAAAAAGGTGCATCCTTAGGCGCTAATTGCACAATAATAGCTGGTAATACTGTTGGTGAATATGCTTTAATCGGAGCTGGTAGCGTTGTCACTAAGGATATCCCTGCTAATAGTGTGTGGTATGGCAATCCCATCAGGCAGAAAGGGTACATCACCCGAAGCGGTGTAATCTTGGATATGGAGTTTAAGGATAAAAAAGGTATAAAACATATTATTGAAGATTTATAATAACACAAAAGTACATTAATAAACATAAAGATCATGAATTTGAGCCAAAATAGAATACCAAAACGTCTTAATCCAGATGTAAGCGTCCGAACCTTGGGCCTGGTCTAATTTGGTTGAGATAAAATATTTTTCTAATTTTGCGCAAGATTTTATTCTCTAAAGTTAAGCGCAATATGGAAATAAAAGATTATGTGAAGCAATTCCGTGACTTGCAGAAGAGTTACAAGAAAGTGAGGGTGGCAGACTTCTGCCGTGAAAATATGTTGGACTACTATGAGATGGTTGAGGCGTTGAAGCAGGAGAAGCTTGAGGTGGAGTCTTATGAAGAGCAGGTCCAGTGTGGTGATGCAACAGGAAAATGCAGACTTGAAATCGGAAAACAGCAGACTTAGGATGCAGACCGACACTCAAGAAACCAAGCTTCA
>FLNV01000248.1_pt1 | contig 19974 bp, 15 predicted proteins | sample 1140351 | NCBI WGS metagenome assembly FLNV01 (sample SAMEA3878207, study PRJEB12797) | bioreactor metagenome | biome: Moose rumen | place: Sweden | collected 2011-10 | reverse complement strand
TGACCACTTCAGACGGCCAGTTCCCGCTCGCAATCGACGGCACAGCCAACAAGATTGTTGAAGAGGACGAAGAGACCTACATCTACTTCGACAAGCAGGAAGACGGCACATGGGGCATGAAGACCGAGGACGGCGACTACATCGCTTACGAAGGCAGCAACAAATGGACCATGAGCACTTCCACCGAGCCTTACGGCTGGACCATCGAGGCCCTGAAGGACGGCGGTGTGTCGGTAAGCGGAACGAACGGTCTTTACGGCACGAACACCAGCGACGGCAACGCAGCCGGATCTGCTATCTATGGCGACAAGACCACTGCTAACGGCAACTACATCTGGAACATCGAGCCTGCTGAGCAGGAGCCTGAAGGCACACTGTACAACGGAACGCTGACCCAGACCCTTGCTATGCCTGACGGAACCGTGATGGGCGAGGAAGTTGACATCGACTACGATGTATTCATCTCTGCTCCTGATCCAAACAACGGCGTTAAGATCCAGTTCGTCGACGGATTCACATTCCCGGTTATGGGTACTGTAGTGCCTGACCTCATCGTTGACGCACAGATGACAACCAATGAGGACGGAAGCATCTCTTACAGCAGCGAGCCATTCACTGTCAGCGTACCTCGTGGTATGATGACCGTGAATTTCAACGCTACCCTCACCGGTACTCAGGAAAATGAAAAGGCAACTCCTGTTATCACTCTTACACTTTCTCAGGGACCTACCACAAACACCGTAGTCTTCGGACCACGTGAGGAAGGCGTCTATGTCGTAAATATCGACGAGGCCATTGAGAACGGAACCGTTGAGTCAGACAAGGAGACAGCCAAGGAAGGCGAGACCGTGACCCTCACAGTAACTCCTGACGAAGGCTACGAGCTCGATGTACTGAGCGTCACCTATCCTGAAACAACAACAGAAGCTGACGGTACCGAGTCGACTGAGATGAAGGAAGTCGAAGTGATTGAGACCGCTGACGGCTACACATTCATTATGCCGGCTGCTGACGCTTTCGTATCAGCTACCTTCAAGGCAACTGAGCCCGAACTGCCCGACTACGTATTCGTAGCAACTGAGTGGCAGGCAGGCGACCCTGCACGTATCTCTGCTGACAACGTGACTGTCGACGAGACTGCAAACACAATCACTGTGAACAAGGACGGCAACCAGAACGTGAACCTCCAGTTCAAGGGTATCGACTACAACGTGCCTGCTGATAACAAGTACTTCGTAGTTCAGGCTACTGGATGTACTCCTGACGGCGCACAGCTCTGGTGGATGAACAACGACTGGATTGGCACCATCACTCCTGAAGTTTACACCGTAGGTGATGAGATTCTCTACGCTTGGCCGCTTGAGGTACTCAAGAAGAACGGTGGAAGTGGCGAACCAATCACTCTCGCTTCTGACACAGATGATGCTCTCTTCAATTACAACAGCCAATGGAGTACTTGCTTCGGTCTTACACTTGCTGACCCGAATACTCCGGCTGTCATCACCAACATTGGATTCACCAGTCAACTTCCTGAGATTGCTGTTGGTATCAACCGCATCAGCATCGACGGTGCTGACTTCGCTGCAACAATCGACAACGCCCTGCGCAATGGCAAGGTATTCGATATCTCTGGACGCAAGGTTAACGCAGTCGTGAAGGGTGGCATCTACATCGTTGACGGTGTGAAGATGGTTGTTCGCAAGTAGTCTTTCTAGAAAAGCTAGAAGATCTAGATATTCTAGACATTCTAGATGGACTAGATTTACTAGACTTTCTGGAAAAATATACTGAAATCAGGCGGCCCGGTTCTAAACCGGGCCGCTTTTTTGGAATTTTTTTCTGTTGGCATGATTATTTTGCAGAAAAATGAAGAAATCTCAGAATTTTTTTGTTAATTTGCAGTGATGAAAGGTTTTAGGGGGATTTCCCTGGAAAGCCCGGAGATACCGGAAAGCCCGGATAATCCGGATAATCCGGAAATCCCGGAAAACCCGGATGGCCCGGAAAACCTGGAGATTTCGCCCTTGGATTATATGGCAAATAACTAAAAACGATAATAAACATGAGAAAACTACTACTTACTATTCTGATTTGTGTCGGTGCTGTTGTTTCGGGCAATGCACAGAAGACCTTTGAGTGGGGAACCCCAACTTGGAATATCGAGGACGGTTGGATCTTCGAGAGTTATGAGGATTATGCCCAGAGCGGCGTTGTGCTTACTTATTCCAATCCAGCTAATTATACGCTGACATACTTTAATATCATCGCTGTGGACTATCTGGTCTATAAGGATGGTGTGGAGGTGGCCGACACAGCAGTGTCAACCTGTCAGGGTAATACGGCACGTAAAGACATGCCCGTAAAACTGGATTATGACTTTTTGGAGGGACACAGCTATAAGGTGGTAACGACTGGTGCGAAATTGGCCCAAGCAAACTTGGCTACAAGGGTAACAGACACTATCTCGGTAAATACAGACTCCTATACCATCTCTTTCACCATTAAGGGTCCGGAACTGGTTAAGACAATCAATGTGGAGCAACGAATGTCGCTTGCTATAGAGAACCAGGAGGATCCGTTGACGTTCAGTCTGATAAATACGGATGAGGTGCTCGAGTTGCTAGGGATTCCATCCATTTATGATGCCACGATTTACGGGTTGCAATCCAATGGGTCATATGTTCCTTACGATTGGATAACTACAGCGACAGCCTATTCTTTTGATGGTTGGCGCGATGCAGATGGTGACTATACGAATTGGGGTGGAGGATATAATCAATTTTCCAAACATAATGCCTATCCAGCCGTCTACAGCATCAAGCTGAATGAGACTTGCGATACCGTGAAGTACTATTACTATGACTACTGGAGAGATTATGACCCCAATGAGCCGGAGGAAATGGGCGGATCAGGAATTAACCCGGTTAAGGGTCGAGCTCCAGAGGCTGTTGACATCCGAAAGGCTCCTGACACTCATTATAACTATGTTATAGTTGACTGGTATGATGAGGAGAACGACACGCTGTATCAGTTCCGCCGCAACTACCGCTGCGACGTGGGCAGTGACTACAAGGCTTCATTCGTGGTGAAGACAAGTGAGAAGTACGTTCAGATCAATGCGACGATGCATTTCGTGAGCGAGGAAGATTACTTGAATCCACCAGTGGCTGGCAAGAAAGGAGATGTCAACACAGATGAGAAGGTTGATATATCCGACATTGTGGCCATCATCAACCAGATAGCCGGCACAGCGAAGTATGAGAATGCCGACGTGAATGCTGACGAGAAGGTTGATATCTCCGATATCGTGGCGGTAATCAATATCATAGCGAGCGGTGAGTGATATTATTCTTTTCGTCATAAAAAAAGGCTCCGCACAAAGATGTGCGGAGCCTTTTTGATGGTAATTTGAGATTTTTGGTTTCGGGGTTTCGATGCTTCGAGCTTTCGATATTTCGATATTTCGAGCCTTCGAGCTTTCGAGATTTCGAGATTTTGAATTTTCGAGATTTCGAGATTTCGAATTTTCGATACTTCGATGTTCTTGAAAAATCTTACTTTTGCTGGTTAGGCATTTTTCCGTCCATGGCGTCGACGAGCATGCCGAGGAGCTCATCAGTGGGTCGTGAAAGTTTCATGTTTCCGATAGATGTCATCGGCTGACGGTTTCCTTTCTTGATTTCCGAAATGCGGTAGAGCAGAATTTGCTTCATTTCCTGCTTGTACTTGTTGTCGACAGCCGGGTCAGCGAATGGTTTCACCCAGTTGGCTAGCTGCATGTCGTTGGCGTCGATGGAGTTGTCGGCGAGGTATTCCTTGATGTACTTGAGGTAGTCGTCGTAGTTCTTCTGCTTCTCAGCTAGGAGGATGAGCGGAGAGAGCTTGAAGTGGTTCGCGTTGCGGAGTCCGGCTTCCTTAGTGAGCTTAACGAAGTCCTCGTATTTAGCCTGATCCATGGTTGCCGTTCCGTTCTGCTCCACGACGAGCTGCTTCATGTAGTTGGTCAGCACGTTCTGCACCTTCATGTCGACGGGCTCGCTTCCGACGGTTCCTTTCAGAATGACATCCGTCTTGAGAATCTGCTTGAATGGCTTGGAGAACGGGTTGTTGATGTGCTTCATGAAGATGTCAGCCAGTTCGGGATCCATGGCGAAGGTCTCTTCCTTTCCTTCGAGAATGGCTTCCGCCACGTCGTTTGCATCGTTGACCTTGTAAGAAGCGGTGAGTGTCTTGAGGTAGTCACGTAGGAACTGTGGATCCCTGTCACCGCTCTTGAAACGCTGTTCGAGGTCAGATGAGCTGTTGTCGACGCTGTTCTTTCCCACGTTTTCGATGAACTTCACGGCATCGCTTCCCCCGACGAATCGTCCGATTTCCTTTGCATCGGCATTGAAGATGACGAAGGTGGGATAAGCGCTGATTTGGAGTTTCTTGGCCAGTGGGGTTCCATAATCGCTTTCCATGTCAATCTTGAGGTTAATGAACTTAGGGTTCATGTACGCCCCCACCATTTCCTGTGGGAAGACCTCACGTGACATCTTCTTGCAAGGTCCGCACCACTGCGTGAAGCAATCGACGAAAATGAGTTTGTTCTCGGCCTTCGCTTTCGCGCTAGCCTGCTCGAGGGTTGTGCCTTCCGGCTCAAAATTCATTCCTTGAGCCATCATGGCAACGGTTGCAACCATTGCCATCATTGTCAAAGCTAATCTTTTCATTGTAATAATAGTTTTTAGTTTTTATTTTTAGTTTTTTTGGATTTTTTCTAGATGGGCTAGATGGACTAGATGTTCTAGATGGGCTAGATGTTCTAGATATTCTAGATGTTCTAGATTTTCCAGATATTATGCTTGGTAATCATTATTGCATAGAGAATTTCCATGCCATGTCCTTGACTTTTCCGGGTATGGTGTATTCGTAGTGAGTGGTTGTGTCGAGAATTCCGCTTGCCGGGTTGATGAGGAACTGATAGACATGTCCCTGCTGTTTCTGCTCGTTCCAGGTAGCGATATGCACGAGGTTGTCGGACTGGGGAACCATTCCGTACGAATAGATCGTTCCGTGGTAGTATTTCATGATTCTGACGCATGTGAGCGTCTCTCCCTCTGGTGCGGTCCATGCTTCAGTCGCTGGTTGTTGGCTGTCGTACGCGAAGGTGTATAGCTTGTTATGTGAGGTGTAGTAAATGAAGCTTCCGACATGGCTGGCGGCTATTGATGTAGCGTCCTGAATGCCTGGGCAAAGTTCGTTCATCGGGTAGAGTGCTACTCCGATGTTCGTGTCGGTAGGGTATGTGCTGGCGAAGTTCGTGACCGCCAGGAATCGTTCCTGCCCTTTCTCCATGAGCAGGTAGTCGAATGGTCTGAGTCCAGCTCCTTGGCTCATACCTCTTCCCCAGTCTCCCATAAGCAGTTTCATTCCCGTGTTGTTGATGTCGAAAGCTGCGACGTTGAGGTCTTGTGTTGCGAATTCCTCGAGTCTTGCAGAGTTGTATCCCGCATATCTGAATCGTTGGTATGTCTGGTCGTATACCACGATTCCGTAGTTGAGCGTGTTAGGCACTTCCGCGTTCCATGGTGCCAGTTCACCGATACCTTCAGTGAATTTAGCCACTCCGAACTTAGTAGTCCTTCCTTCCGTAGCGCTGAACGAGTACGTGTTGGTGTAGATTTGGTTGTCGTTGATGAGCACTTCCGAACTTTGTCCAGACATGACCCCCGATCCATGTTGTCCGTACCAAGTAGGCTTCATGTTAGCAGGTGGTTCATGGAAGAAGTCGTTGAAATCGAGCGCTTTCTCGATTCCGTTCTCGCTGACTCCTACGAGCGTGTAGTCTGTGCAGAGTCCGACGTAGTTATTCCCGGACGCAAGAGACACGGCAATGTCGAAGCATCTGATGGGATGTCCTTGTAGTGGTTGTCCGTTCGTGACCTCGTATAGGTTTGTGTATGAGCGGTTGTAGTTGACGTTGAGTTTAGTCCAAGGGTTGTAGATGAGCGCGAGGTCAGAAAATCCCGGTCTGTCGGCTCTTTCGTAGAAGACCATCCATCCTCCGTCGAACACCTCGCTGACAGCGACAGGCAGTCTGAAGAACTGCTTGATTCCGTCGTTTGTGTTAGTGACGACCAGTTGTACGAAGTAGTTGCCTCCTGTTCTTGTGATGACGGCGTTGAGTTTCCGTTGTGTTCCGATAACGTCTACGACCGTGCTTGCACCGACTCCGGATGTAGCGCTGAAGATCGTCCACTCGTATTCCAGTGGGTAGTTTTTGTTGTCATCCACGAGTTCCCCCTGGAAGTAGATGTTAGGTTCTAGTTGTAGCGTGTCGTAGCGCATGATGGCGTATTCCGGCTGCATACCAGTGGCTGTTGTGTCAATAGTGACAGCTTCGAGCTCGTGGTAGTCGTAGTTGCCTTTGTCGTCGTAGCAGCTGCTGAGAGTGATGATAGCCAGCATGATGGCGGTTATTCTGAGATGTTTCATTGGCTATTTTTGTTTTTTTTTCTAGATGATCTAGATGTTCTAGACTTTCTAGATGTTCTAGATATTTTGTTTTTTGGGGGTGCAGAATCAATTATATGGGGAATTAGAAGGTAACAGGCAGTCCGAATTCGTCGGTGAGAGGCTCTTCGTGTGATTCGTTGTATTCGAGCAGTGCTTTCTGCATGAGTTGCTGTAGGTGTACGGCGTAGACAGAAGACACGACGTTGAGTTGTTCGTCGTATGCCGTCTGTGTGTTGTAATTGATTTCGAAGTCGATGAGTCCTAGCACCTCAATCATGAACTGGTATTTCACTCGGCTGTATGTACCGAAATATCTGGAAAGGGGAATGCGCGGGAAGTTAGCGTTGTCCCAGTTGTCAGGCTTCGCGAGATAGTTTTTGAGAATGACGGTGAACTGTTGGTGGTTTTCCGTACCTACCTCGAAATCGTTGTTTTCTTTCAGCCTGAAGTGAATTGTTCCGTCTTTTTCGGCGAAGAGGTTAGGGCTGGAGAGTAGTTGAGTGTTGAAATGGACCTGGTATGTTCCGCTGACCTCTCCAGCCGGGAGAATATAATCCTCAGTCCGAATGGTGTTGGCCATGGTTGCAGAGTCACCTCCGAAAGGTTCTAGCTGAAAAGTTCTGTCGTGATCTTCGGGCATACCGGTGAGTTGTGCGTAGAAAGTGATGCTACCCTCCTCGTATGCATATGAGTAGTTGTAAGTGACCGACTCGTAGACCGCTCCCGCCTCAGTCCCTACCCAGATGTTGAGAGCTGTGCGTGAGGTGTCGTATTTGTCCACCTCTTCTTTTGAACAGGCAGATAAGGCTAAAATCAAGGCCAGAGCCCAGAATGTGATATATGGTTGGCGGTTCATAGTTCTTGTTTTTTTAGGGGGGCTAGATGTTCTAGATATTCTAGATGTTCTAGTGTTGCTTTTAAAGGATTTATTTGTTTGGTTCGCGTTGTGCCGCCTCTGTCTCGGTGATGGGTAGAGGGAACGTGTAAGACTTGGTAGCAACCATGTCGACGTCGGAGTATAGCACGTTTGTTCTGTTAAGTCGTTTGTAGAGGAAAAACAGTTGTCCTTCTCCGAGTAGTTCCCTTCTGTATTCCTGAATGAGGGTGAGTTCGAAGTCGGCAGGTAGTTCCGTCATGGGTGGCAGGTTACGCGCTGTCCTTAGTCGGTTGAGCGTTGCCCTGGCTGCGTCTGTATTTCCCATTCTGTATTCCACCTCGCTTCGAATGAGGTACATCTCAGAAACTCTGATGAGAGGCATTTTGTTTGCGTAGTAAGAGTTGTTTCCGGACGGTGCGTCATATTTAGTCAGGTATCTGTTGTTGGCATGAGTGGCAGAGCCAGACTTAAATAGGAACGTGTATCTGTAGTCCTGAGTTGCGTTTTCGAAGTAGTTGAGTAGTCTGTCGCGTGTGACAGCGAAGCTGTATTGAGAGTCGTCGGAGAAGTATTGGTTTGCGATGTCCGCTGTGAGGGTGAGGTTGTTGAGTGCGAAGAGTTGCTCTGTGGCAAGTCCTCTGTCGTATCCGGCCTGCATATTAGCCACAGTAGCCCATTCGAAATGTCCTGAATCGATGACGGTGTTTGCAGCTTGTAGTGCCTGTTCGTAGTCTCCGATCCACAAATAGACTCTGGCTTGCAGACCTTTGACAGCATAGTAATTGAGGTGTACCTGTCGGTTAATCAGGTATCCGTTGTCGTTGGCCTCAGTGATTTCACGTCCTGTGACGATAGGGTCACTACCTCGAAGCAGTTCCTCCGCCGCAGTCAGGTCCTGTAGAACGGCGTTGGCAGCTTCCCTGACAGTCAGCTGAGGGAAAACTCGGTAAGAGAGTGCAGTGCAGTATGGAATCGCAGGCTGTTCGGGGTTGACGGCGAAACTGACTCCGAAGCATCTGAGCAGGTCGAAATGCAGGAACGCGCGAAGAGCCAATGCCTCTCCTTTGATGACATCGTGGTTGTCAGTAGAGAAGATTTTCTGGTTGTCGTCGATATGTGCCAGAAGGTTGTTTACGTTGGCAATTCCGCTATAGTTGTTAGCCCAAATGCTTCTGATGTAGTTAGTTGGGAACGCAGCATCGTAGTCGTATTTCACGGCGTCGTCGTACTGTGATGCGTAGTAATAGTCCCATTCCTGTGCCAGCACTCCCAAGAGTCCGTATGTCATTTCCTTGGCGTAAGTAGATGTTGATACCATGGACGAGTATACCCCAGCCAACGCTTCCTTAAATCCGCTCTCAGTCTCAAAAAGTTCAGTGTCCTGTACCTGGCTTCTAGGCTGAACATCCAGGTAGTCATTGCAGGACGTTGTCAGCAGTGATGCCAGCAGAACAATGTATGTTAATTTTTTCATTTTTTTGATGGATTTTTGTTTTTTTCTAGGCTTTCTAGATATTCTAGATGTTCTAGGTTTTTCTGGATTTTCCAGATTAGAATGTAGCGCTGAGCGCGAAAGAGAACGTATGTGCGTATGGATAGTTGAGTCCGCGCTCTGCCTTGACAGATGCAAGGTGGAAAACGTCGTTCATATAGAAAGTGGCCTTGAGTCGTTCAAGCTTTATTTTTTTCAGCCATTTGCAGTATTTGAAGTCGTAGTATGCCGAGAGGGTGGTGAGGTCGAGCATGTTGTTACGCTGTACGAAGCGGGTTGATGCGTATGTTGTAGTGGGTGTGCTGGATATATGTTTGTAAAGAGCGATGTCTCCAGGCTCGTTCCAGGTGTCGCTGAAAACCCTTTTGTCCACGTTGTTCGCGATGTTGACGTTCTCCACTCGGTCGACGAGAGTCTGGTTGTAGTAGTCACCTCCAGCCTGATAGGTGAAAAGCAGGCTGAGGCCGATCCCTTTGTATTCTCCGTTGAATCCGATGCTTCCGTGAATTTTTGGGTTAGCGTCTCCTGCAATGATGTAGTCATCGGTTGTGTAGTCGTAAGTTGTGGTTCCGTCTTTTTTGAGGAAAAGCTCTCGTCCCGTAGCCGGGTCGATACCGAGAGACTTGACAGCCCAGATAGCCGTCATGGACTGTCCCTCCTCATACCTGATGATCGGGCTGGTGGTGTTGTTTGCGTCCTGTTCCCTGTTGAATGAGCTGAGTGCGTCGCTGATTTTCGTCACTTTGTTGACGTTGTGTGCAATGCTTCCGGTGAGGCTCATGTATGACTGTCCTTTTTGGTAGAATCTCCAGTTAGCCGTAGCTTCAATACCTTTGTTCTCCACGTTGCCCAGGTTTTCCATATAGCTGGTGAATCCAGTAGAAGTAGGAATAGACATGGCAATGAGCGCATCCTTGGTCTTGCTGTCGTAATAATCGAACCTGAGGTTGAACTTTCGGCAAATTCCGAGATCAAGTCCAATGGTGAAGTCCCCCGTCTGCTGCCATTTGAGGTTCGTGTTCGGCATTCCCATGAGATATGCTCCCGAAATGTTGTCGTAGATGATGTTGTCGTAGAACTTGTATGTCGCCTTAGCCTGATAAGGTGAGAAGTTTTGGTTACCGGTGAGTCCGTAGGTGACACGGAATTTGCAGAGCGATAGCCATTTTGCAGATGCCATGAACGGCTCCTTGTGGAGGTTCCATCCAGTTCCGACGCTCCAGAATGTTCCCCATCTGTTGTCGCTTCCGAATACGCTGGATCCGTTGAATCGGAGGCTTGTGTCGAAAAGGTATCGCTCATCGTATGAGTAGTTAGCCGTTCCCGTTATACCGATGCTCCGAGTTGTGCTCTCGCTTCCGGATGGTTTCCCCCCTTCCGCATATTGCTTAGCGAAAGTGATGTGGTCGACGTGGTTGTTGAGGAATCCCCAAGCCGTCATACCGTCGGTGTTGGAGTCGGCAGTCTGCAGTGAGTAAGCGGCGTTAGACAGGAAAAGATGTTTTCCCCACTGGTGAGAGTATCGTCCTGTGATATCAACCGCCAGGCTGTTAGTCTCTCCGTTCGTTATGGAATATGTTCCCCTTTGGAAATATCTGTCCCCTGTCCAGTCGTAGAATCGGGTGTGGTCTCCTGGGTAGAAGTCCTCTCTTTTGTTGTTTTGGTGCGTATATCCCACACGTGCAGTAAATCTGAGGTCTTCGATGGGGCTGTACTCGAGGTAGAAGTTCTCCACGACCTCTGTGTATTTAGAGAAATTTTTCGTGCCGATATATGCGTTGTAAAGCGGGTTATAGTATGTGATGGTGCTTCCGTTCGCTCCAGGAGATGTGAAAGTTCCAAGAACTTTGAGCACGTTTCCGTTGCCGTCTCTAGGTGCGAAGTACGGGTTGACTCCAACGTAGTCGGCGAACGTTCCGTAGGGGCTGTCGTCCGCCTTGTTTCCTGTGACTGTAAGAGAGTTTCTGAACATCCATTGCTTGTATCTGTAAGAGAGGTTGATGTTTCCGGATAGAGTTTTTCTGTCGGACCCTTTCATCACTCCCTTGATGTCGTTGTACATGAGGCTTGCGGCATAGCGGAGTTCCTGTGTTCCCCCTTCCATGTATGCCGTGTGTTTTTGTCCGACTCCAGTGTGGAGAGGTTTAGCTAGCCAGTAGGTGTTGACCCCTCTTGCGATGTTTGCAGCGATGGCGTTATACTGTTCGTCGAGCAGAGCCTGGTAGAATGGTGCAGTTGCGGTGTATCTTCCCGCGTTTTGTTCCACCTGTAGTTTCTCCCTTGCGTCGCAAAGGTCGTACGATGTGAGGTCGGGGGCTTCGAGGTTGATGTCTCCGGTGTATGTGATTCGAAGTCTTCCCGGCTCTGGCTGTTTCGTCTCGATGACGATGACTCCGTTGCTGGCTTTCGAACCGTATATGGCCTTGGCGGCTCCGTCTTTCAGAATGGTGACACACACGATTCTGTTGATGTCGAGGTCGAACACCTGTTGTTGGGAGGCCTCGAATCCGTCGACGATGAATAGTGGCGCGTTGGGGTTTCCGTTATAGTCTCCTTGCAGTCCGCTGAACGATGCGTTGCCACGGATGGTGATGTCGGACATGTAGTTCGGGTTTGATCCGTTGATGTTGTTCATGTCGACGACGAATGATGGGTCGACCGCCTGCAGAACTTTCAGCACGTTGCTGTTACCCACGAGTTTGAGCTCTTCCTGGCTGTAAGTTGCTGTCGATCCGGTGAAGGTGGACGACTTGAAGTCGAAAAGACCCGTCACCACCACCTCGTCGATCATGTTGCCTTCGTCCACCATTGTGATTTGTTCGTTCAGTCGGTTTCGCTTTCCGTCATATGTGATGGTCTGTGTCTTCATTCCGAGGTAGCTGAACCTGACGTTCGATGCTTTGTCCTTTGGCAGTGTGACAGAGAATTTGCCTTCGGCGTCGGTCATGGCTCCGGCTTTTGTCTCGAGCACGTACACGCTGGCTCCGATGAGGGGTTCTCCCGTCTCGTCCTTCACGACACCTTTGAGCAGAACTCCGTCGCCCAGCGGGTTTTGCGGCTTCTGTATGGTGAGTTGCTGCATGGGCACGCTGGTGGGCTTCTGTCCTTCGTCCTGGGCGCTGGCCGTCGGTATGGATAGGAGAGTCAATAAAATAAAGAATAGGAAAGGCAGGCTTGCCAATAATCCTCCGCTTCCCCTTCTGTGGTGTTCTTTCCGTTTCATTGTTTTTGATTGTCGTTCAAAATGCAAAGTTAGGAAATAAATTTGGCGTTGACGAAAAAAAGTCAATGTTTTTGAGCGGATTGCTATTTTTTTTCTATGGGGACTATGGAAACTATGTGGACTGGGGAACTGGGAAATTTAAGGTTGCCAGGAAATTCTGGAGTACCGGGTGATCTATATTTGTAAATACTCCATGAACTGTTCAGGCCAGTAGTTCATGATAAGTTCCGGTGGGAATCCCACTTCTTCGACGAGAGGCATGATTCTGGTGTAGTCTGCGATTTGGAAGGAGATGTGCGCGTCGCTTCCGAGAATGATTGGCACGTCGTGTTTCTTGCATAGTCTGAGAATTTCGATGTTGTTAGGCCTGGCGTCGATTTTGTTTCGCTTAGGTGAGAGTGAGTGGTTGTTGATTTCGAGCAGCGTGTGTGCTTCTTTCGCGGCCATTACGAGCGGCTCGAAGTCCAGGTCGGCGGTTCCGTCGCCCGGATGGCTGATGATATGCACGTAGGGATTTCGTATGACTGCCTCCATGCCTTCTGTGTTCTGCGCTTTTGTCCCTCCCTTCCAGCACATGATGTGTATGCCGGCAATTCGGATGTCGAGGTGCTGCATGTAGTTTTCCGGAATGTCGAGCTTCCCTTCGGTGTCGAGAATGTTCATCTCGCATCCCATAAGTAGTCTTACTCCGTACATGTTTCTAGGAATGCAGTGCATGTTTTTGAAATAGAGTAGTGGGCAAGTACCTTCGATGCTAGGCCCGTGTTCCGTCACTCCGAGTATTTTCAGTCCTTTTTCTTTAGCAGCCTGTGCCATTTCCTGCAGGCTGCTGTACGCGTGTCCTGATGCAACGGTATGAGTATGTGCGTCAACGAGTGTAGTCATTTGTTGATGTTTTTTCTTTTTTGCAAAGTTACGAAAAAAACGGTTTTTTTTAGTGGAAAAAGAGCTGTAATTACGTTTTTCCAATCAATTTTGCAATTTAGAATCTTTATGCACAAAAAAAGGACCCATCGTCTCGATGAATCCCTTCCAAAAAAATTAAGAGTTACAAACCTTTTTAAATACAGATGTGTCATGTGCTTCCCAGCACGATTATGTTGACACAATGTTATGATTGGATATACAAAAATGTCTAAGATGTATTTCTGAATGCAAATATCAGAATAATTTTTTAAATGGCAAAATCCTTTAACGTTTTTTTAATGAAAAATAGGTAGTTATCACACATATTGAACAATAATTCCGACGAATTGAAAGTTTCATTGCGTAAAATATATGCAGGATATTCGTTTTTTATGCGTTGACACGTGGGGGGATATTTAAATGAAAAATGAAGAATGAAAAATGAAGAATTTGGCATGCGGAAGATATTCACTCAACACCTGAGAGGTTTACGGGGCTGATGAATGTGGATGCCAGCCTGAAGCCCCGTGGGGTTGGAGCTAGATTTTCTGGATTGTTTGGATGGTGAATATTGGAGTTGGATAAGTTTTTTTGTGTTTGGTTTGTGTAATTGGGAAATAATGATTAAATTTGGGGAATAAATTCATTTTCTATATAAAACTACTGATTAGCTATGAGAAAAATTGTAGCCTTCGTTCTGGCCTTGATTTGCTGTGGCAGCCTTTCTGCTCAGCGTATTTACAAGGAGCGTGGTAACCGACAGAAAGGAAAGTATTATTTGTACTGCCATATGAATGGCGGTTTGGCATGGACTGCATATGCCGTGAGTAAAGACGGCTTTCACTTTGAGGATGTGATGGGTGGGGACTCCATATTCAGCGACCATGAACTGGCTCGGATAGAGCACCGTACCCGTGACGCCTACATCTGCCGTCGCCATGACGGTAAGGGTTTCCTGATGGTGACGACAGACATGGACGCTTCAAATCGCAGTCGAGACCGAATGGGCAAGAAGGAGACCTGGGACAATTACGGCATCAATCTCTTGACAAGCCCAGACCTCATCCATTGGACTTCTACGACCTTTGACTACCGTCAGGGTCCTTCTATATTTATGGATCCTCAGTCAGAGAGTGCCTACAAAGACTGGAGTACGATTAACCGAGTATGGGCACCTCAGATCATCTGGGATGACGAGTTCGTATGGCCAGATGGAAAACGTGGCGGTTATATGATCTATTATTCGATGTGGAACCGTGTTGAGGAAAAATACGACCGTATGTACTACAGTCATGCCAGTGATGACTTCACTCAGTTGACTCAGCCCCGTTTGTTGTTCGACTGGGGTTATGCTACCATCGACGCAGACATCAACTGGGTGAGTTCCGACCAAAATTGGCACATGATGATCAAGAAGGAAGGTGGCAAGCCCGGTTTGTTCACCGCAACGAGTTCGCATTTGACGTACGGTTGGGGTGAGCCGGTAGAGGATGACTATGTAAATTTTGAAGGTAACAAGAAATGTGAGGGGGTATCCGCATTTCAGTTGTCTGGTGACCGTACTTGGCGTATAGCCTATATCGAGTACTCTTCGAATCCGAAGAACTACCGCATCTGTGAAGCCGACGAGCACATGCGTAACTTCAAGAATCCTCGTAATATAGAGGGTGTAGCCCGTCCTCAGCACGGTAGTTTTATGCGAATCACCAAAAGTGAATATAAACGTCTGAAGAAGTTGAAGTGAAAAGTTTCAATTCGTAAATATTCGTGTATTCATGCTCAATTTTTGTGTGATAAAAGAAAAAAAAGCAGAAAATATTTGTTTATAAGGAAATAATGCCGTAAATTTGCAGATGATAATACAGGATAAAGAGAGGGTTCCGATACAATGATGTATCGGGATTCTTTTCTTTTTTGACACCTAATTTCAAACTTATTTAACATTACTCAATTAAAACGACAAAACAATATGGCATACATGTCACAGGAGGGCTACGACAAGCTGAGAGCCCAGATTAAACAATTGGAAGAAGTGGAGCGGCCCGAGGTAATCCGCCAGATACAGGAAGCCCGTGAGAAAGGCGACCTGTCAGAGAATGCAGAATATGATGCAGCTAAGGAGGCTCAGGGCAAGCTAGAGACAAAGATTGCAGAGTTGAAAGCCGCTTTGGCCGACGCAAAAATCATAGACACGAGCAAGGTACAGACCGACACTGTTCAGATACTGTCGAAGGTAGAGATCAAGAATGTGAAGACAGGTCAGCTGATGAAGTATCAGATAGTGAGCGAGAGCGAGGCCAATCTGCGTGAGGGCAAGATTTCCGTAGGTACCCCCATCGCCAAAGGTCTTTTAGGCAAGAAAGTGGGTGAGGTAGCCCAGATTAGCATCCCTCAGGGTGTGATAGAGCTAGAGCTTGTGAGTATCTCGATTTAAAGTCGGACAGGTCAGACAGGTCAGACAAGTTTGACGGTTCGGACGACTTACGTACTTTTGTTTTTATTTTCAACAAAGCTCCTTTTATCTATTAACAAAAATTGTTTTTCAATTATGTCAATATTCTCAAAGATAGCAGCTGGTGAGATTCCCAGTTACAAATGTGCAGAGACCGACGAGTTCTATGCGTTTCTCGATATTAATCCGATGGTTAAAGGCCATACGTTGTGTATACCCCGTCGGGAAGTGGACTATATCTTCGACATGGAAGATGATGAGCTGGCCCGCTTCCAGGTGTTCGCCAAGAAGGTGGCAGTAGCCTTGAAGAAGGTATGTCCCTGCGTTAAGGTCGGCGAGGCCGTGTTGGGTCTTGAGGTACCTCATGCTCATATCCACCTGATTCCGATGCAGAGCGAGAAAGACATGCTGTTCAACAAGGAGAAGCTGAAGCTAGAACAGTCGGAATTTCAGCAGATTGCAGATGCAATTTACTCTGAATTCAAAAAACTGTAACTTACGATGGAGACACTGACCGTAATCAAGGTGGGCGGTAAGATCGTGGAGGACGCCGATAGTCTGGACCGTCTTTTGGACTCTTTCAGCCAAATTCCCGGCAATAAGGTGCTGGTACATGGTGGTGGCCGCTCCGCTACGAAGATCGCAGCCTCTTTAGGGATAGAGACGACGATGATAGGCGGCCGTCGCATTACAGACTCGGAGATGTTGAAAGTTGTCACGATGGTTTATGGTGGTTTGGTGAACAAGAACATCGTAGCAAAGCTTCAGGCCCGTGGTGTGAATGCGCTTGGTCTCACCGGTGCTGACATGGACGTGATGCGAAGTGTGCGTCGTAAGCCGGTTTTGGTGAAGTCCGATGTTGCCGGTACGACCGACGACATAATGGTGGACTACGGATTCGTAGGCGATGTTGAACGTTGCAACGGCGAGATGTTGTCAACACTTATCCAGAAGGACATCGTCCCCATCATGGCTCCGTTGACTCACGACGGTTGTGGCAGTCTTTTGAATACGAATGCCGACACGATAGCCGGAGAGACCGCCAAGTCCTTGGCTCCTTTCTTTGATGTGACCCTCGTCTACTGCTTCGAGAAGTCCGGCGTGCTGCTCGATGAGAACGACGATGACAGTGTGATTCCTTATATCAATGAGGAGTCATTCACGAGATATGTCGCAGACGGTGTCATCAGTGGGGGCATGATTCCTAAGATCGAGAATGCACTGTCGTCCTGTAAGGATGGTGTCTCAAAAGTCGTCATTACCAAAGCCGAGCATATCGGACAGAACAAAGGCACTGTTGTGGGGCTGGCGTGTTCTCAAGATGGTGTTCAATAAAAGACAAGCAAACGACACGAAATATATCACAAAACTGAAAAAGGAGGCGGAAGCCTCCTTTTTCAGTTTTCATATGCATATATGTAGAATTCCGGTTTGTCGGTTATGCTTCCCCCTGACTTCATCACTATCTATGTGCAATTAAATGGTATCATTGAAAATCAGTTGGTTTAGTGTAATAAATGGGTGACGCAGGGTGACGCAAACGATTTTTTATTATCTTTGCATCATGTTTGTACGTAGGAAAAAGAACCGCTCCGGAACTACGACAGTCGTAGTTGTTAGTAAACGTAATGGAGATTTTGTCGAGGTAAAAAACTTCGGTACAGTATCCACCGACGAAGAAATAGCCACGCTCAGCAGCAAGGCTCGTCATTGGCTGAACACAAATGGTAATCAACAGTCATTGGACTTTGAAGACATCAAGGGCCGGGAACGCGACGAGACCAAGCGTGTGGTTGACAATATGGATGCGGTCCTGATGAGAAATCCGACATGAAGGACTGGATATTATCCTGGCAGAAAACAAGTGGTTGCTACACGGAAAAGAAACATTGTTTTAATTCTCCTTTCCTATAACTTGCATGATCTTGTCGATGATGTCCTTCGGCTTTATGAGGGCCATGCAGCGCAGGTCGCCGAACTGGCAGGGCTTCTTGCCGTAGATGGAGCAAGGCCGGCATTCGAGTTCTGCTCGCTGGATGATGTTGCTGATGGGCTGTTGCCATGCGGTGAATCCTGTTTTGGGATGAGTTGCCCCCCATACTGAAACGATGGGAATGCCGACGATTGCCGCGATGTGCATGTTCGCTGAGTCCATGGCCAGCATGGCGTCCAGGCGCGACATGAGAAGCATCTCGTTGTGCAGCCCGCCCAGCTGGCCGCAGGTGCTCACAATATCTTTTCCGTCTGCCCATGCCGACAGGCATTCTTTCTCACTCTTTCCGGCTCCGAACAGGAATACGCGGCATCCACGCTTCACTAACTCCTGCGCCACCTGATGCATCTTCTCAAGCGGGTAGATCTTGCCGGGGTGCGCTGCGAAGGGGGCGATTCCAATCCAGTGCTCCCCCGTCTTTTTTTCTCCATACAGCTCGTTGAGTAGGGAGAAGTCTTCCCCTTGCGTGCTGAAGCAAGGCAATGCCTGCAGGCTGACATTCAGACCGAGCGAGTGGAATACCTGTGCGTAGCGTGTCGTCATCAGTGTCAGCGTCTTGGCGTCGATGCCGTGGCCCAACAGCCGTTTCTTTGAAGCCTTGTCCTTGTCGATGACGCTGACCTTTGCTCCTCCCAGTCGGAACCGCCATCGCAGATACATGGTGCGGAGCACGTCGTGAACGTCAGCCACAGCGTCGAAACGCATGGCTTTCAATTCTCCGTAGAGCCGGTTGAGACCGGCGATTTTTTTGTATTTGTTCAAGTCTATCCCCATCGTCTTCACGTTGTCTGGCATCCAGCCGTACAACGGAGTCAAGTGCTTGCGTGTGAGCACGGTGAACTCCGTGTCCGGGTGCTGGGTCGCCAGACATTTCACCACGGGGACGAGCATCGCTACGTCGCCCATGGCAGAGAATCGGATGATGAGGACTTTTCTCATTTGTGGCTGGAGTTTTTTTTCTAGATATTCTATAACTTCTAGATTCTCTGGATGTTCTAGATTCTATAGATCTTCTAGCTATTCTGTGAGTTTAGCCTATTTTTTTCCGTATAGAACAGGGTTGGTGCTAGGGTCGTTGTACATTTTCATCTGTTTGTAGACTTTCATGTACTTTTTCCCGGCTTCGATGTCAGCTATGAGCTGGTCGATGGCAGAAGAGAGGTCTTTTTTCTGCTCGAGCAGTACGTTGAGTTTCTGCTGGCATTTCTGAATGTGCTCGGCTGATGCGTCTTTGCGCTCCGTCTGCTCTTTCATGTGGTAGATTTTGAGAGCGAGTATGCTCAGTCGGTCGACCGCCCAAGCCGGGCTCTCTGTGTTGATGGTGGCATCGGGCAGTACTTTGACATCCTTGTACTTGTCGAGGAAATAGCTATCAATCATCTCAACGAGGTCCGTGCGGTCCTGGTTGCTCTTGTCGATTCTTCTTTTGAGCTTTATTCCTTCTACGGGATCGATGTCCGGCTCTCGTATGATATCCTCGAAATGCCACTGAACGGTGTCGATCCAGTTCTTCAGATAGAGGTAGTATTCGATGTTCGGCATCTCATAGGGATTGTTGATGGGCTGGTCTACATTGTCGAATTTGTGGTAGTCGATGATTGCCTGTTCGAAAATCGGCATTGCTAATTCTGTAAATGTCATAGTCTTTATGTTTTAAAAGTGAGAAATGAAAAGTTAGTGTATGGAAAATTGAAAAATATCCAAATAATTGTAAATCAGAAAATTGCTTAATAATTAAATAGCTAAATAAATCGTAAATCGTAAATCGTCAAATCGTAAATACCAATCATTGTCCAGCGATGATGTTGATGACAGCCACGATGTCTGATATGTCGACGTTGTCGTCTTTGTTGACGTCTGCATAGCGGTAAGTTGCCGTTCCTGCGATTTGGTTGATGATGGCCACGATGTCGGAGATGTCCACAAATCCGTCCTCATTGACATCTCCAGGTTTGTTTTCCGGCTTGTTGATTGTGAGAATGCCGTTGTATAGGACAAGCTCATATTTGTTGCTTTCTCCTCCGGTGAGGATTATGGCATATTCTCCAGCCGTTGAGTTTTGGTCAGCCTCGCATGTGATGTTTGGCTGAGTCGTGAGTGTCGTCTCGTCGTCTTGGTTGACGAAACCATCGTATGTGATTGTGAGGGTAGGCAGAGTGTCTCCTTCTGTCATGAAGATGCTGTCGGCCTTTGCAGTGAGCAGAGCCTTGGCCACATTCAGCTCAAACGACTTCTCCATCTGTTCGTAGTTTCTGTCTCCGGCTTGTGTGGCGGTGATGGTTGTGGTTCCACTGCCCACGACAGAGAGTTTGTTGCCGTCGATGGTTGCTACGTCTGTGTTGCTGCTTGTCCATGTGATGGAGAGTCCTTCCGCAGTCTGTTCTGGCAGTGTGAGTATACTGTCTCCGTATGTCATGTCAGCGAGCTCTGCGATTGAGATGGACTGTTCCTCCTTGAATTTCTTCATGTAGTGAAGCGTGACCGTTCCGTCCGGGTTGTTTTTGATGTTGTATAGCGGCTGGTTCATTTC
>FLNV01000247.1_pt1 | contig 20078 bp, 15 predicted proteins | sample 1140351 | NCBI WGS metagenome assembly FLNV01 (sample SAMEA3878207, study PRJEB12797) | bioreactor metagenome | biome: Moose rumen | place: Sweden | collected 2011-10 | reverse complement strand
CTGTGGCAGTAGGTTCGAACTTGTCGACTTCCGGCAGCTCAAGCGGGAGGCACTCCGACGGAATCATCATGGGTATTCCGTTCTTGTAGTATACTGGGAAGGGCTCTCCCCAGTAGCGCTGGCGGGAGAAGATGGCGTCGCGAAGACGGTAGTTCACTTTCACGCGTCCGATATGCTGCTGCTCGATATAGGTTTTGGTGGCGGCGATGGCCTCCTTGATGGTCTTGCCGTTGAGCGTGAAGTCGATATAGGGGGTTACGTCGGGGCGTGGGCTGTTCATCACGATACCCTCCTTGGCGTCGTAGCTCTCCTCGCTGACGTCAGCGCCTTCGATAAGGGGGATGATGGGCAGGTCGAAATGGCGGGCGAAGGCATAGTCGCGCGAGTCGTGGGCGGGTACGGCCATGATGGCACCGGTGCCATAGCCGGCGAGAACGTAGTCGCTCACCCAGATCGGGTTCTTCTCGCCTGTGAACGGGTTGATGGCATAGCTGCCGGTGAACACGCCGGTCACCTTCTTGTCGATCATTCGCTCCCGCTCCGTTCGTGACTTCACCTGATCGAGGTATGCGTCCACCGCCGCTTTCTGCTCCGGTGTGGTCAGCTCGCTTACGAGCTCGCTCTCCGGTGCCAGGACCATGAATGTGACACCGAACATGGTATCGGCACGGGTGGTGAAGATGGTGAATTCTTTGTCGCTGTCTGCCACCTTGAACACGACCTCCGCGCCTTCTGAGCGGCCTATCCAGTTGCGTTGCGTCTCTTTCAGCGACTCGGTCCAGTCGATGGTGTCGAGACCGTCGAGCAGACGCTGGGAATAGGCGCTGACGCGAAGGCACCACTGGCGCATCCGTTTCTGCACCACAGGATAGCCGCCACGTACACTGACACCTTCCACCACCTCGTCGTTGGCAAGCACCGTGCCCAGCTCAGGACACCAGTTCACCATCGTCTCTCCGAGGAAGGCGATGCGCCAGTTCATCAACGTGTCGCTCTGATCCTTCTCGTCCATCGCCTTCCATTCGGCGGAGGTGAAACTCAGCTCCTCACTGCCCCATGCATTGAGGCCGTCGGTGCCATGGGCGTTGAGGTGGTCAATGAGGAGTGCGATGGGCTGTGCCTTCTGCTTCTCGGTGTCGTAATAGCTCTCGAACATCAGCTGGAAGGCCCACTGTGTCCAGTGGTAGTAGTCGGGGGTGCAGGTGCGTACCTCGCGGCTCCAGTCGAAGGAGAAGCCGATTTTGTCCAACTGCTCGCGGTAGCGGTCGATATTCTGGAAAGTGGTGATTTCGGGGTGCTGGCCGGTCTGTATGGCGTATTGCTCAGCCGGGAGTCCGTAGGCGTCGTAGCCCATGGGATTAAGCACGTTGAAGCCTTTCTGTCGCTTGTAGCGCGCATAGATGTCGCTGGCGATATAGCCGAGCGGATGACCCACATGCAGGCCGGCGCCCGACGGATATGGGAACATATTGAGCACATAGAACTTAGGTTTGGAGTTGTCCTCCTTCACTTGATACGTTTTGTCGGCAACCCACTGGCGCTGCCATTTCTTTTCAATCTCTCTGAAGTTATAGTCTGCCATTGATATTTACGATTTTACTATTTACGATTTACTATTTATTTTATTATTAAGTTATTTTTCAAATTATTTTGCAAAGTTACGAAATAAATATGAAATAGAATGTAGAATGAAGAATGAAAAATTATACAAACAAATCGAATGTGTACAAAAAAATGTACACAAAATTTGGATAAGAACTAAAAAAATGGTATTTTTGCAAAAATAAAAAACAAAAGTATTATGAATGCAATAAATGTACGCGATTTTCGGAATAATATGGCAAGCATGCTAAATTTGGCCGATAATGGGGAAAGGTTGATTATTCAGCGAAAAAGCAAAAGGTATTTGGTAATTCCTATTTCTGATGATGACATGATTATATCTCCGGACTTAGAAAAGAAACTTGATGAAGCAAGAGAAGAATACAGGAAAGGAAAAGTTACAATCTTCTCCAATGCTATTGAAGCAACCAATTGGATTGAACAATTATGAGTTATCAAATAGCATTCACAAATTCAGCCGAAAAGGTGATAAAAAAATGGAAAAAATCCAATCCAGAAGCAATAAAAAAATTGATTAAATTATTGAAGGAATTGGAAGAGCATCCACGAACAGGAACCGGACATCCAGAACCACTGAAAAAAGGAAATAGCATCACCTATTCAAGAAGACTGACAGCAAAAGACCGAATGATTTACGATATATATGATGAGACCGTATTAGTGTTAATACTAAGATTAGAGGGACACTATGATGACAAATAAGGAAAATCAATTCATGCGAAATACGCTGTATGGAGAAAGTTACAAGACGCCCCGCAGGGCGTCTCTACTACCAATGGCAACATTTTTGCCAGTAAGCAACAGTAATTTTTGTAGAGACGCCCCGTGGGGCGTCTTCATACTTTTTCACATATCAAAATCATCGATAACAAAGTTACAAGACGCCCCGCGGGGCGTCTCTACTACCTATGATAGCAATCGTCTAACCAATGAACCACATTTGAACGGATATAATTCACTATCAAATCGGCTTCCTTTCCATCTCTAACAATATGATCATGAAAACGTGACTGCCAACGAAAAGGTATACCATTTTGATTGGCATACCTGGTAACACCACCCTTCAACCCATTCACAATACGTGAGACTAACGGGCTTTTCTCGTAATTTTCAGGTAAATTTTCAAATGAAATATCAATAACAAGATAAAGATGTAGATGATTAGGCATTACTACATAATAAGGAATAGATGCATAAGGATAATGTGATTGTATATTGTCAATATTCTCTTTTAAGAATAATGCTATGGGTGTGAATATCATTTCATCATTTCTTATCTCACCAAAATAATGTTTTCCTTCGTATGTACAAATTGTAATAAAATAAACACCAGATGCATATTTCGACCAAGAAACCCTGGTTGTAGGAACACGATATTTTTCATTATATTTATCTACCATCATATTAATTAATTTAGCATGCAAATATAGATAAAAAATAGAAAATATGCAAATAAAGTAGAGACGTACCACGGGGAGGATATACGGAATAAACGATGGGGAAAGTTACAAGACGGCCCGCGGGGAGGTATACAAGATAAACGATGGGGAAAGTTACAAGACGCCCCACGGGGCGTCTCTACCAGTAAATAAAATCAGAATAAATCAGAGTGCGTTCCGGTTGCAGTAAAAAGCAAAGTTAACTCTGTATCGTTTTGCTCCCAAATAAGTAACCAGTTCCCTTTTATATGACATTCCCAATATCCTTCATAAGTTCCAGAGAGTTTATGAGTACGATAAGAAGGAGGAAGAGTACCATCAAGTTCGAGCAATTTAATCACTTTTTTAAGTAATTCCATGTCGAATCCACGTTTACGACAACGTTCCACATCTTTGCGGAACGTCTTTGTCATTTGAACCTTATACATCGTTAAATTCCTAATGACTTAAACATATCCTCGGAAGAATCAAAGCGTTCGATTCTACCTGCTTTTTTATCCTCCATAGATCGCAGAAGACTACCTTTGCGTTTAGGAGAAACCTTAGTAATAAGAACTCCTAAAGCTTTCAGATATTCAACCAAAGCCTTATCTTTAGCAGAACGTTCGTTAAGAGTAATAGTATAAGTTGCCATATTAAAGGTATATTTGAGTTTAAATGCAAAATTAAGTAATAATATCGAGATTACAAAAAAAATATAAGAAAAAACACGCGGAGAGGATGCAATGGGATAAACGATGGAGAAAGTTACAAGACGCACCAAAGGGAGGTAAACGGAATAAACGATGGGGAAAGTTACAAGACGTTCCGCGGGGAGGATATACGGGATAAACGATGGGGAAAGTTACAAGACGCCCCACGGGGCGTCTCTACTACAAATCACAGAATTAATTACATTTTAAAAACAACATTTGTGCCAATAAGCAACAGTAATTTTAGTAGAGACGCCCCGCGGGGCGTCTTGTAACTACCTCAATCGTATAATCAAATAAAAATATGAAGACGTCCCACGGGGAGGTCGGAATAAACGATGGGGAAAGTTACAAGACGCCCCACGGGGCGTCTCTACTACAAATCACAGAATTAATTACATTTTAAAAACAACATTTGTGCCAATAAGCAACAGTAATTTTAGTAGAGACGCCCCGCGGGGCGTCTTGTAACTACCTCAATCGTATAATCAAATAAAAATATGAAGACGTCCCACGGGGAGGTCGGAATAAACGATGGGGAAAGTTACAAGACGCCCCACGGGGCGTCTCTACTACAAATCACAGAATTAATTACATTTTAAAAACAACATTTGTGCCAATAAGCAACAGTAATTTTAGTAGAGACGCCCCGCGGGGCGTCTTGTAACTACCTCAATCGTATAATCAAATAAAAATATGAAGACGGCCCGCGGGGAGGTATACGGGATAAACGATGGGGAAAGTTACAAGACGCCCCACGGGGCGTCTCTACAAGCAGATGGCTAAAAAAATCCCCGGGGCATTGCCCTGGGGATTATTATGAAGTGATGGTAAAGAATGATTACTTAACCATGATCTTCTTGCCGTCTACGATGTAGATACCACGCTGAGAAGGCTTAGAAACGCGCTGGCCGCTGAGGTTGTAGATTTCCTTGCCAGTGAGAGTCTGAGCATCTACACGGTCGATAGAAGTGCTGATCTCGGTGGAAACAACAACAACTTTTGCAGTGTACTTGATGTCAGAAGCAACTGTTACAGCATCAGGGCTAGAAATTGCTGAGGTAAACTCAATTTCTGTATCCTTGAAATCATCAGGAACACGAATCTGAACATGACCAACTTCTCCTGAACCTGCAGGCATTACGTATGTTTCTTTTGCGAATTTCTCAGGATCCTTGAATACACCGATAGTAATAGCACCATCTGCATTTACCAACATCTTGGTAAATGTATTAACGGTTTCCGTACTAACTTCACCAGTCTCTTCATTTACCACCTCTACTTCTGTTGTCGGATAGCGATTGATATATGGATCACCATCCATAGTATAAGAACCAACTAATGTACAGCCTTCAGGAAGTGTAAACTGGATTTGATAACCACCGATTTCCTCAGCGTTATCAAGAGAGAAGATGATGCGACCAATTTTACCGGCAGTAGTTGTAGGGTCAACGGTCACGTCTGTAGTCTCGTTCCAACGTCCCTGAGCAGACATTGAATACTGAGCATTAGCACTAACTGCAGCAAGTGCCAAAGCAATTAACGTAAAAAACTTTTTCATAATCTCTTAAATTTAAAAAATTAATAAAATAGGTTATTGAATAATTAAATATCTAATTTGTAGAGGCAGGCAGGACGGGTGGTCCTGCCCACCTGTGAGTTGATTGTCGGATTATTGTGCAGCGATGATGTTGATGACAGCCACGATGTCGGAGATGTCCACCTTCTTGTCGCCGTTGACGTCAGCGTTCTTGTAAGTAGCAGTACCTGCAATCTGGTTGATGATAGCCACGATGTCGGAGATGTCTACCTTTGTATCCTCGTTCACGTCTCCTGGCTTACCGTCGCCGGTAGGAACCTTCTTGCTGTCGGTGCCGAAGTAAGTCAACGTCCAGTTATCCCAAATCATCCAGGCATTGTTTGCAGAGTTCTTGATACCGATGGTCACGTCGGTGTCCTCTGTGAGCTCGAACACGATGCGGTTGATGTAGTTGAGCTCGTCGCTCTTCGGTGTCTTCACCTCGTTGCCGTTCTCGTCGAGCACAGGGTCGCCGTTTTCGTCGAGCACAGGATCTCCGTCCTCGAAGCAAGCACCTGCACCTTGCATGTTGTTAGGCGTGTAAGCTGTTGTTCCGTCTGCCAATGTGATGGTAGATGTGCTTCCTGCCAGACCAGTCCAGTCAGCGCGGGCGCCTTCGCTGATCATGCGTACAGGGATAGCCACTTCCTTGCCGTTGATTGTAACATACACCTGACCAGTCTGTACGTCGTCCTTGCTGCCAAGGTTGTTGTAGTCGGTCTGAGCGTTGTCGTTGTAGCGGTTGTATGCGTTGACTGTGAGCTCGTAAGTACCAGCCGGCAGAGCGTAGAGTGTCTGGTATTGGTTGCAAGTAGCATGCCAGTACTCAACCATGTCGGTGCGGTTGTAGTTAGCGTGGCTTGGTACGCTACCCTGCCATCCGTCGCTGTTGGCATTCTCGTATGTCGGGTTCACGATGACACCAGTCAGGTCAACCGGGTTCTCGTCGCTCGCTCCCTCAATATTTGGCAATTTCAGCTTAGCTGCGGCTGCGTTGAGTTTGTTTACGATGTCAGCCAAGTCAGCACCTGCGTATGCATAGTCCTCTACGTCTGCATAGTCGCTGAGCATAGTTTCTGCGTTGTTTTTGGCTTCCACGGTTGCAGTCTCCTGATAGTCGGTCAGCGTGTTCATGAGGTTGTCGTAAGCGGCAAGGGCAGTCTCATACTGCTTTACTGACTCGAGAGCTGTGTTGTATTTGTCGATGAGTTCGAAGAGAGCTGTGTACATGGCATCGCCATCAGCTGCGTTCTGAGCTTTCTCGATGGCAGCGTTAAGGGCTTCGATATCAGGAATACCTGCGTACTCGATGTTGGAAGCCTGCTCTGCGTAGTGCTCGATGATGCTTTGTAGAGCTTCCTCGTCCTTTGCCATGTAAGTGAGCTTGAAGTCTGCCCAGAGACACCATGAAGGACTGATGTTTACACCGTTAGATGTGATACCGATGGTCATAACTCCGTCCTCACCAACAAGTCCATAGCACTTCTGCTCATAACGACCTGCGTTGAATGCGTAGGATGCACCGTCCATTGAGTTAGGAATCCATCCGTATCCTGCAAGGTTGTAGTCGTTAGGCCAACCGCCACCGCCGTCGTTCACGTAGCAGTTCTCACCGTCTTTTGCATCCTCTTCCGGCATAGCGTCAGCAGAAATATTCTGGATAGGAGTGCTGAACTGGTTCATGAAGAGGAATACATTATTAATCTCCTCGGAGCCATCGAATGTGCCATTCTCTCCAGGACGAACGAATGCCTTCACTGATATTGCATATACACCAGGAGCTACGTCTTTAACAGTCTGTCGGCAGTCAATCACGTTCTGGTAAACCTCCACATTCTTGAAGAAGTCCATACCACCGACATTACCAATTCCGTTAGTGGTCCATCCGGTGAAGCCATCCTTGAATGAAGGGTTGGTGAGCAAGTTTGTCACGTTCTTACCTTTCTGGCTACCTACTTCCTTAACAATGCGCTTAACCATTTCGTCAAGATATGCGGTCTCCTCAGTAATTTGTTCTGTGGTCAGACGTCCTTCGAGTGCGCCGTTCTCAAGGTCAATGATATAATTAGCACATCCGTTAGGGAATCCATAATCCAACTCGTCATTGTCGGATGCGGATGCCTGAAGATAGTCAGCAAGCTCAGCGGTGATTTCTGGATCAGCCCCGTCGTTCTCAAGCTCGGTAAGTTGCTCAAGCGCCCACTCTACCTTATTCACATAAGCAGCGTATGCCTTGAAAGACTCAGTTATCAAGTCAGGAATTCCCTCGAAGTCTGCAACAGCCTTCATAATCTCCTCCTTGTTGGTGGAGTTCTTCAGTGCATTAATAGCAGCGTCGTATTTTGCTTTCTCCTGAGCACCATAAGGGTTGTTGAACTCTCTAGCATAGAGTTCAGCCACTCTTTCGCCCCATAGCTGGTAAGCGTCTTCGCCATTACCGAAATAATGCAGTTCGAAGTCGTCGAAGATAGACCAGTCAGAGCCAGTTGCCTTCTCGTTAATCAGACCGAGACGAAGTGTCTCTCCTTCAGCCAGCGCACCGTATGCCTCGTTACGATAACGGTTCGTTCCATCGTGGAAGTAGTCGTTGGCAGTAATCATATAGTTCGGGCAATAGAGAGTATGCTCCACACCGTCCTCGTCTGTGTATTTCACAGTCGTAGTTCCGTTTCCGCCTATCGGTGCGTCGATAGATCCTCCTTCAGACACATGCTTTACAGGTGTAGAGAACTTGCCGTTGCTTTCGCAGCTGAGGTAAATCTTAGTCTCAGCAAGAGTACCAGCCTTCCAAGCATCAAAGTCAGCTGATGCATTCTGATAACGGGTGTATCCGTTGCAAGCCACCATATATACACCAGCCGGGAGTCCTTCGATGTCCTGATAGGAGTCGAACGTCTTTCCGTAGTGCTCAGCGTTCGACCAGGTGGTACCTCCGGCACCGAATGCCGTACCCTGCCATCCAGTGAAGTCCGGAGTGCTGCCTTCAGGTCCGAAGTTCGGGTTTACAATCTTTGCGGTGAGATCTACAGGGTTGGCAGCAGTTGCGAGGTCTTTCTGGAAGTCCACGATGATGCCAGCTATCTCAGCCTCAGCAGCCTTGAGCTCTTCTGTAGTTGAAGCTGTGTTGTTGTACACTGCCTTCGGAGAAGTGAGGTCGATTCCTGCATATTTGCTTTCAGCGTCGTCGATAGCAGCCTTGAGCGATAGTGCTGCGTTGTAAGTTTCAAGTTTTGCGGAATAATTTGCATACTCCTCTTCAGAAACGAATTTCCACTCGTCGTAGAAGTTACCCCCGAACGGGTTCTCCACCACATCCTCATCGCCATCAGGATGGCTGACAGTGAATGTCACGTCGTGCGGATAGTAGATGTAGCAGCGGGTGTCACCAGTTGCGCGCTGGAAAATTTCGCTTACGCCGAGCGTTGCAGTTGTAGGGTCGAGCTCGTAGGTCCCGTTGATGTTGTCGTTAGAGAACTTGTAGGCGTCGCCCACCTTCGTGATAATCCAGGACTCACAGCCAGGATAGCTGTCCACGTTACCATCGACCCACATTGCGTTCCAGTCGTTACCGGAAACAAGAAGCCATGCGTTCTTGCTTACATAAGTTGCGGGGTAGCATCCGAAGGAGTAGTATCCCTCTTCGCTTTCCTCCAGCTTCTTGATGCGTACTTGGTCGCCCTTCTCGGCAACAGACGCACGCGTGTTGTAGTCATTGTGTCCAGCAAAGAACATTTCGGTGCCCACATTATATAAATATTGGGTGGTCTCCCCGTCGTCGGCCATGTCAACGTATGACACAGTCGGCTTAGTCCATTGTGCTGAAGCAGAAATGGCGAACATCAGCGATGCTGCGGTTATGAGTAATTTGTGCTTCATAAAATAATGTAGTTAATTAGTTGTTATAAATAATATATTTTCCAGTTTTGTTCTTTGTTGTTCTTATGTGTTGTTGCCTAAAAATGTGCCCCGCAAAAAGGTTTATAAACTACTTTTTTGGGCATACTATAGGCAGATTCGTTGCAAAATTAAAAAAAATCATAAAACAAAAAAAATTTTTCTGCAATTATTTTCACTATTTTTTAATTTTTACCCATTTTTTTGCCAAAATAGGGGGTTTTGGATACAAAAAAAGGTATTTTTGCAATGGGAGGTGTTTATTTTTGGGGCGAATGGACGGAATGGGGTTACCCCTGTATTATCTTTTTGATGGCGGCGAGTTTGTTGAGTGCCTCGAGCGGGGTCAGGGAGTTCACGTCGGTGTTGAGGATTTCGTCCCTCACCTGGCAGAGGATGGGGTCGTCGAGCTGGAAGAAGGACAACTGCGACTTCTCGTCTGTAGGAGCAGAAATATGCTGGGTGGCGGGACGGGAGATGCCGTCACCGCTGTTGTTACGCTCAAGCTCGGCCAAAACCTGCTCGGCACGACGGACCACCGACGGTACCATGCCGGCGATCTTAGCCACATGGATTCCGAAGGAATGCTCGCTGCCGCCGCGCTCCAGCTTGCGGAGGAAGATGACCTGGTTGTCCACCTCCTTCACCGACACATTGTAGTTCTTCACACGCTGGAACAACTTCTCCATCTCGTTCAGCTCGTGGTAGTGGGTGGCGAACAACGTGCGGGCATGGGCTTTCGGGTTCTCATGGATATACTCAACGATGGCCCAGGCGATGGAGATGCCGTCGTACGTGCTCGTGCCGCGGCCTAGCTCGTCGAAGAGAACGAGCGAACGCTCACTCAGGTTGTTGAGGATGCTGGCAGCCTCGTTCATCTCAACCATGAAGGTGGACTCGCCCAACGATATGTTGTCGCTGGCGCCTACACGCGTGAACACCTTGTCGCAGTAGCCGATATGGGCGGAGTCGGCTGGGACGAACGATCCAATCTGTGCCATGATGGTGATGAGCGCGGTCTGGCGCAGCAGCGCCGACTTACCCGACATGTTGGGACCGGTGAGGATGATGACCTGCTGACCACCGCAGTCTAGCAGCACGTCGTTGGCCACATACTGCTCCCCTACTCCCATGTTGCGCTCGATGACGGGGTGACGGCCCTGACGGATGTCGATGACGAGGGAGTCGTCTACCACCGGACGGACATAATTATATTCTTTTGCGGCTACGGCGAACGACAGCAGGCAGTCGAGCTGTGCTATCTGCTGGGAGTCGGCCTGGATTGGCTCTATATACACCAGCGAGTCGTTCACCAGCTGACTGTAGATACGGCTCTCCAGGGCAGCAATCTTCTCCTCTGCTCCCAGGATGGTCTCCTCGTATTTCTTCAACTCCTCAGTGATGTAACGCTCGGCCTGAGTCAGCGTCTGCTTGCGTATCCATGTCTCTGGTACCTTGTCCTTGAAGGTGTTCCGAACCTCCATATAATAGCCGAACACGTTGTTGAAACCGATTTTCAGACTCGTGATGCCCGTGGCCTCTATCTCCCGCTGCTGCAACTGAAGGAGGTAGTCCTTGCCGCTGTAGGCGATATGGCGAAGCTCGTCCAGCTCAGTGTTCACGCCTTCGTTGATCACGCTGCCTTTGTTGACGGCGACAGGACAGTCGGGACGGATCTCTTTCTCAATCCGCCGGACAAAGGACTCGCAGGCGTCGAGGTGGCTGCCGATGCGCTGGATGACGGGGTTGGACGACTGCTCACAAAGCTGCTTGATCGGAGCGATATTCTCCAGCGACTGCTTCAGCTGGATGAAGTCACGGGGACCGATACGCTGGGTGGCAATCTTGCTGCTCAGACGCTCCAAGTCACCGATTCCCTGCAGCAACTCGCTCACCTGGTCGCGGAAGTCGGGATCACGGAAGAAATGGTCCACCACGTCCTGACGGTCACGGATCTGGTCCGGGTTCTTCAGAGGGAAGCTGAGCCAGCGGTAGAGCAGGCGCCCGCCCATGGCCGTACGGGTCTTGTCGATCACCTTCAGCAGGGAGTCGCCGTCGCTGTTCATCGACTGAAGCAGCTCGAGGCTCCGGACGGTGAAACGGTCGAGGTGGACGTAGCGCGACTCCTCGATACGGCTGATACGGCTGATATGCTTGATATGGGTGTGCTGGGTCTGCTCCAGGTAGTAGAGGATGACGCCGGCTGCCACGATACCCTCGTTGATATGGTCGATGCCGAATCCTTTGAGGTTCCTTACACCGAAATGCTTGTTGAGCTTCTTTCGAGACGTGTCCTCTACGAAAAGCCAGTCGTCAAGCTCGTAGGTGAAGTATTTACCGCCGAAATTACCAAGAAACATATTGCGTTTCCCGCGTTCGAAAAGCACCTCCTTGGGGGAGAAGTTCGACAGCAGCTTGTCTACATACTCGGGGCTGCCCTGATAGACGAGAAACTCGCCAGTGGTGATGTCGAGCAGCGAGAGTCCTATCATCGCCTTGCCGAAATGGATGGCGGCAAGGAAGTTGTTCTCTTTGCTGGACACCACCGTGTCGGTCATCGCAACGCCGGGCGTCACCAACTCGGTGATGCCGCGCTTCACCAGCTTCTTCGTCAGCTTCGGATCCTCCAGCTGGTCGCAGATGGCAACGCGCCGGCCGGCTCGTATCAGCTTGGGAAGGTAGGTGTCGAGCGCATGATGGGGAAAGCCGGCCATCGCCACGGCTGCGTCCTTGCGGGTGCCGATAGCGCTGCTGCGCTTGGTCAGAGTAATGCCCAGGATCTCAGACGCCACGACGGCATCGTCGCTGTAGGTCTCGTAAAAGTCACCACAACGGAATAGAAGCAGGGCGTCGGGGTGCTTCGACTTCAGTTCCATGAACTGACGCATCATAGGCGTTAACTCTTCGGATTTCATGTTTTTTTTAGTTTAGAGTTGAGAATTTAGAGTTGAGAGCTGAGAGTTTAAAGTTTAAAGGGAAGTTAGTCTTTTAATTGAGGGGAAATCGGACTGGTCAGAAAAGTCGGACTGGTCAGACTTGTCCGAAAAAAATTTCAAAGTTCAAACCTCAAACCTCAAATTAAACATCTTTGCCATCTCCCAGATGACGATGCCGGCGGTGGTGGCAACGTTGAGCGAGTGCTTGGTGCCGTACTGAGGAAGCTCGATACAGCCGTCGCAGAGGTCGATCACCTCCTGGTGGACACCTTTCACCTCATTGCCGAAGACCAGTCCGTAGCCGTCGGGGGGGTCGGAGAAGAGGTCGTCGGGCAAGGGTAAACTCACACTACCTTCTGCCTGCTCCACCGCCATCACGCGGTAGCCACGACGGCGTAGGTCCTGAACGGCGTCCTCAGCCTTCTCGAAGTATATCCAGTCCACGCTGTCCTCAGCGCCCAAAGCCGTCTTGTGGATCTCCACATGGGGAGGACGGGCGGTGATGCCGCAGAGATAGATACACTCCACACGGTAGGCGTCGGAGGTGCGGAACACACTGCCAACATTGTACATGCTCCGAACGTCGTCAAGCACGATGACCACCGGAATCTTGCGACTGTGCTTGAACTCGTCCACGCTCATGCGCTCAAGCTCAGTTATATTGAGTTTTCTGTTCATTTTTTTTTCTAGGAAGACTAGGTAAACTAGGTAAACTAGCATTTCTAGGGAAGCTATTGAAACTAGAACATCATTCATTCTTCATCTCACACTTTCTGAACATCGACCATAGTCCGACGATGATAAGGGGTATGCTGAGGATCTGACCCATGTCGATGGGCAGTGAGCCGTCGTCGATGCCGCCCTGCTCTTTCTTCAGGAACTCGATGAAGAATCGGAAGGTGAAGATGGCGGCGACGCAGAGTCCGAAATAGAATCCTGAGCCTACGGATATGCGCTCGCGCACTTGGTAGAGCTGGTTTTCCTTGCCTTGATAAGCACGCTTGCTGCGCTTGTAGACCATGAGTATGATGATGAAAATGATGGCGTATGCGATGGCCTCATACAACTGGGAGGGATGGCGCGGCACAAGCTGTCCGTCCACCATCGCGTCGGGCGAGTGGAAGATGAACGCCCATGGCACGTCGGTCTGTGTGCCTACGATTTCCGAGTTCATGAGGTTGCCGATTCGGATGCACATGGCGCTGAACGGAGCTGCGATGCCTATGTTGTCGAGGATCACGAAGAGCGGCACCTGCTTCTTCTTGCGGTAGAGAAGCAAGGCGAGAATCAGTCCGAGTGTTCCGCCATGGCTGGCCAGTCCGCGGTAGCCTTCCATATGCCAGCCACCGCCTGCGTCGATGCGAACGGGTAAGATCATCTCCACGATGCCCTTGAAGGAGGTGAGGTAATAGTCGGGCTCATAGAACACGCAGTGGCCGATTCTTGCACCCAACACCACGCCGATGAAGCAATAAAGGAAAAGGGGGTCGAAACGGTGGGATGCCACCAATCGGCCGTTCTTCAGTTCCGGGTCGATTCGCTGGTCGATGTAAAGCTTGCGTACGATAAAGTAGGCGCCGATGAGTCCGATGACCCAGCAGAGGGAATACCACAGGATGGTGAACGACCCTATTTTCAATGCCTCAATGGAAGGCTGCCAGTCAATATATAATAATTTCATTTTGTAGTAGAGACGCCCCGTGGGGCGTCTTGTAACTTTTTATAAAAAATATAATAACCTGGTTTGAAGACGCCCCACGGGGCGTCTCTACTAGACGTTAAACCGGAAATGCATGATGTCGCCGTCCTGAACCACGTATTCCTTGCCTTCCACACCCATCTTGCCGGCTTCGCGGACCGCGGCCTCTGAGCCGTATTTGATGTAGTCATCGTATTTGATGACCTCGGCACGGATAAAGCCTTTCTCGAAGTCGGTGTGGATCACTCCGGCACACTGCGGCGCTTTCCAACCCTTACGGAACGTCCATGCCTTCACCTCCATCGGACCGGCGGTGATGAAGGTCTGGAGGTTGAGCAGATGATAGATGGCCTTGATAAGGCGGTCGCAGCCGCTCTCTTTCAAACCCATGTCCTCAAGGAACATCTGCTTCTCTTCGTACGACTCCAGCTCGGCGATGTCTGCCTCGGTCTGTGCGCTGATGATCATCAACTCGGCGTCCTCGTCCTTGATGGCCTCGCGAACAGCATCAACATAGGCGTTGCCGGAAGCAGCACTGGCATCGTCAACATTGCATACATAAAGCACCGGCTTGGTGGTCAGCAGGAACATCTGCTTGCTCAACGCCACCTCTTCGTCGCTCTCCAGTTCCACCACGCGGGCACTCTTTCCCTGCTCCAAGGCGGACTTGTAGCGGGAGAGAAGTTCGAATTCCATCTTGGCCTTCTTGTCACCGCCCACCTGAGCCTGCTTCTCCACGCGCTTCAGGCGGTTCTCTACGGTCTCCAGGTCTTTCAGCTGAAGCTCAGTGTCGATGATATCCTTGTCGCGGACAGGGTCCACTGATCCGTCCACATGCACGATGTTGCCGTTGTCGAAACAACGGAGAACATGGATGATGGCGTCGCACTCACGGATATTGCCAAGAAACTGGTTGCCCAGTCCCTCACCCTTGCTTGCACCTTTCACCAGACCGGCGATGTCCACGATGTCGCAGACGGCGGGCACGATCCTTCCTGGATGAACCAGCTCGGCCAGACGGGTGAGGCGCTCGTCGGGAACACTTATCTGACCCATCTGGGCATCGATCGTGCAGAACGGGAAATTGGCTGCCTGGGCCTTGGCACTCGACAGACAGTTGAACAATGTTGATTTACCTACATTCGGAAGTCCTACTATTCCTGCTTTCATATTTTTTTAGTTGAGAGTTTAGAGGGATTGTAGTCTCTATAGCCTCTATAGCTTCTATAGTTTCTATAACCTCTATAGTTTCTTATATTTTTCTGCGAATTCTTTGCTGATGCTGTTGTTGAAGGACTGGCACACATCGGCGGCGAGGTCCTTGCCGCACTGGATGATCTTGTCCCAGGTCTGCTCGTCGAGGGAGGAGAGCTCACCGCGACCGATGCCGTATTTAATCAGACCGTAAATCACGCCGGCGTTGAAGTTGTCGCCGGCTCCGATGGTGCTGACGGTGTTGATTTTCTCTACCTGGAAGTTCTTCTTCACCGAAGGGGTGATGAGGCGGATGTCGCCTGCGGCGTCGGTGCAGAGGAAGTTCTTGCAGTAGAACTCTATCTCACGCTTGTATATACGGTCGGGGTCGCTGATGCCGAACAGGTTGTCGAGGTCCTCAACGCTGCCACGGACGATGTCGGTATATTCCAGGTTTTCCAGCATGTCGGCATAGATCTTGATGGCCTCGTGCTTGTGGCTGCTGCGGAAATTGAAGTCGTAGTAGATGAGCGCGCCGTTCTCACGGGCATAGTCCAGAAATTCCTTCACCTTCGGACGCAACACGGGGTTAAGCACAAAATAAGAACCCATCATGACGATATCGTCTGGACGGATCTCGGGCCAGTTCACCTCAAGCCTTGCGGCGGGATAGTCCTTATAGAACATATACTCTGCGTCGTTCTTTTCGTTGAGCCAGGCAAGGGAGATGGCGGATACACCGTTCTGATACTGTACAACACCGGAACTGTCTACTCCGTTATCCTTCATGAAGTCGATGATGAGGTTTCCTACGCGGTCGTTCCCTGTCTCACTGATGAGGGCAGCATTCACACCCAACCGTCCCAACGATATGATTCCGTTGAACACCGAACCTCCGGGAACTGCAGCCGTTGGCTGGCCGTCCTTGAAGATGATGTCCATGATGGTTTCACCGATGCCTATTACTTTTCGCATATTTCCTTTATTTCTTCTAATGTGGTTACCTTATATAAGAGCTCGTTCCAGGGCTTGTTCAGTACTCCTGTTCCCTCCAACGTGTCGAGAAACTGGAATAACAGGTCGTAGAATCCATTGATATTCCAGAAGATGACTTGCTTCTGATGCATGCCGAAGGTATTGGCGGCCAAGGCGCAGAAGGCCTCGTCAAGCGTGCCTACACTTCCAGGAAGGACAATGAGGATGTCTGACTCATCTACCAGATACTGCTTGCGGTCACTCAAATCGTTGCAATAAAAGGTGATGTCGATGCACTCGCTCACCCGGCCGCTCCTTACTAGCTTCTGGGGTACTACGCCATAGACGGTGCCGCCACCATCCTTCGTGCCCTTTGCCACCGCCTCCATCAGGCCGCAGTTAGCTCCTCCATAGACGAGCGTACGACCTGTCTGGCCTATCCATTCACCTAATGAATAAGCCGCATCATAATAGTTGCGCTCCATCTTGTCGGAAGAAGCACAAAACACTCCAATTTTTTTCATAATGCAAAATTACGAAAAAAAAATATAAATGAAGAATCTTTGAAAGTGAAAAGTGTATTTTTAGTGAAAACTGAAAACTGAAAAGTCTATTTACTCATGCTGATAGGGCTTCGGTACAACGCTACTGATACGTAAGACCACTTCTCTCAACTATCAACACTGTTGACAATGGTGTTGAAAATGTGTTGAAAAAAAATGAAAACTTGGTATTGCAAATTCAAAATTTTTTTATATGCCTTAGTTGTTTTTAAACAACCAAAGAAAGTTATTGTTTTTTCTCAAATTTTTTTTCAACACTTTTTGGACAGGTAATCCACAACGGAAGCTGGCGAAAAATTCTTTCTTTTATCAATGCAGCTGTTATGAACATATTGTTGATAAAAGTTGGATTTGAATAGGATTCAGCCGGTTGGACTCCTACATCACTGTTGAAAGCAACACGCCCTTATGTTTACTACGAAAAATCCAAGTTTTTTAACATTTTTTTTTCAACACAATCAACACCCCTATCATTATCATCATAAAATTTTAAAAAGAAAAAAATATATAATTTTATTATTGTTGAGTGTTTATGTGATGTGAAAAAAATAACTTGCCTCACCATCCAGTTGACTGTAGGGTTTCTGTCCCCCGATAACGGGGGAACCGAAGGGGGTGTAAAGACCATTGATTACTTTATGTATGTCCGTACATGGTTCAAAGTACCCGTTTGTGTATGTCCGTCAGTTGACTATCGTCTTGTCTTCTCGTCTTCCTTTCTTCTTGTCTTCATCAAAACGAGGCAACTTATTTTTTAATTGTTACTATAGTTTATTCGTCCGTATTCGTGTTCGAAAAAAATTATTAAACCACTCAATGGTATATCAATTGGGAGAGGTGGTCGGGATGGAGCATTTCGTTCGCCACCTGATGGAGTATTGCTGGGTTGAGCGTGTCGAGCAGCTGATAGGTGTCGGCGATGGAGTCGAACTTACCGTAGTGGAGGAACGACTTGGCCATGTCGAGCGCCAGACTCTCGAAGTTGTCGCATGCCACACCAATCTGACCCTTTATTTGCTTCATATAGGCGCTGAAACGACGGTCGCTCATCGGAGCGGACATCAGACGGTCAAACTCCTTCCTGACGATTCTGATGCATTTATCAACGTCTTTCAGGTCGCATCCGAAATAAACGGCGAAGGTGGAGGTGTCCGTGTAGTTGGTGAGGGAACTCTCTACCGTATAAACCAAACCCTGATGTTCCCTCAGAGCGATGTTGAGCAGGGAGTTCATACCAGGACCGCCTATGATGTTGTTGAGGAAATAAAGGGCGATACGCCGGTCGTCATCGGCTGAATAGGCTGGACATCCTATCATCACGTGGGCCTGGTGGGTGTCGTGACGCTCCTTGTATATGCCCTGACGGTAATCTTCGTGGGGATGACGGTCGTTTTGCGCCAGGGAGACGCTTGCTCTGTCCTTTGGGGCATAAGCTGAGGTGTAACGTTCTGCAACACGCTCCAACTGATGGAAGTCATAGTCACCGAAGACGAAGAGGATCATGCGTTCTGGTAGGTAGAGCCTACTCGTGAATCTCTGAATGTCTGCGTGACGGTATTGACGGATACGGGCGCTCTCTCCGAGGATGTCATGACCGAGCGCGTGACCCTCAAACAGGCGGTTCTCGAAGTTGTCGAATATCAGGTCGGCAGGAGAGTCGTTATAGCTCTCGATCTCTTCTACGATCACCTCGGCTTCCTTGTCCATCTCATGCTGGGGGAAGGTGCTGTTGAATACGATGTCGGATATCAGCTCTATTGCCCTTGACAGATGTTCTTTCATGAAGGCGGCATACACGACGGTCTCTTCCTTCGTGGTGTATGCGTTCAGGTCGCCACCAACACTCTCCATCCTGTTCAGAATATGCCAGGCGGAGCGGTGAGTGGTACCTTTGAAGAGCATATGCTCGCAGAAATGGGCGATGCCGAACTCATCGGGATGCTCGTCGCGTGTGCCGGCATCGATGGCGATGCCGCAATAGGCCACGTTCGTCGGAGAGGGATGGTGGATAAGGCGGATGCCGCAGGATAAAGTGGAGGTATTCAATTTCCGATTGATATAAATGATAGGAAAACTAATTGATATAAAAGTAAATGATAGGAAGACTAAGATAATTATTTCCCAGTCTTCCTAATTTCCCTAATAATCTAGAACACCTAGAAAGTCTAGAATATCTAGAACATCTAGAACATCTAGAAAGTCTAGCATCATGATTTATTACAGCGCCTCCAGCATCCGCTTCAGCACAACCTGGGCTGATATCTCGCGGTTGGCGGCCTCGGGGATGACGATGGAGGTAGGTGCCTCAATCACGTCGTCGGACACGATCATGTTGCGACGTACGGGCAGGCAGTGCATGAAGAACGCGTTGTTGGTCCACGACATATGCTCGGTGTCAACGGTCCACGACATGTCCTTGCTAAGCACTTTTCCGTAGTCTTCAGGACGTGTAACGCCTGGACAGCTCCAGTTCTTGGCGTAGATGAAGTCTGCGCCTTCGAAGGCTTTTTTCTGGTCGTACTCTACCTTGGCACCGCCTACAAACTTGGGGTCCAGTTCATAACCTTCGGGATGGGTTACCACGAAGTCTACGTCGGCGGCGTTCATCCACTGAGCGAAGGAGTTGGGTACGGCCTGAGGAAGGGCCTTGGGATGGGGAGCCCAGGTGAGAACTACCTTAGGACGCTCTGTACGCTTGTATTCATCGATGGTGATGAGGTCGGCGAATGCCTGGAGGGGGTGGACTGTGGCACTCTCCATGAAGAACACCGGTTTTCCGCTGTATTTGATGAACTGGTTGAGGATTTTCTCTTCGTAGTCGTCCTGACGGTTCTCGAAGCGGGCGAAGGAGCGGACGCCGATGATGTCGCAGTAGCAACCCATCACGGGGATGGCCTCCAGCAGGTGCTCGCTCTTGTCTCCGTCCATAATTACGCCACGCTCGGTCTCCAGCTTCCATGCGCCTTGGTTGACGTCCAAAACGATGACGTTCATTCCCAGGTTCATGGCGGCTTTCTGTGTGGATAGACGGGTACGTAGGCTGTTGTTGAAGAATATCAACATACACGTTTTGTTCTTACCCAGATTCTGATATTGGTAGCGGTCAGCTTTCACGGCCTTCGCTTCCTCCAAGGCGAGCTTCAAGTCGCCTATGTCACTTACATGTTGAAAGATTTTCATGTTTTTATTATTTGGTTGAGAGTTTTAGAATTTAGAGTTGAGAGGGAAGTTACTCTGTTTAGTGATGTAAAAAAAATAACTTGCCTCACCTTATGTTGACTGTAGGGACTTACTTTATGTATGTCCGTCAGATGACTATCGTCTTGTCTTCTCGTCTTCTTGTCTTCTCGTCTTCATAAAAAAACGAGGCAACTTATTTTTTAACTGTTACTTAGTTGAAAGTTTAAAGTGAAATTAGTGATTTAAGTGATGTGAAAAAAATAACTTGCCTCACCATCCAGTTGACTGTAGGGACTTACTTTAT
>FLNV01001648.1_pt1 | contig 20082 bp, 18 predicted proteins | sample 1140351 | NCBI WGS metagenome assembly FLNV01 (sample SAMEA3878207, study PRJEB12797) | bioreactor metagenome | biome: Moose rumen | place: Sweden | collected 2011-10 | reverse complement strand
GGGCCAATCTCTTGGCTTGGCGGTGCAAAGATACGAAGAAAATGGAAAATGCAAGGGGGAAATGAAGAAAAAGTTTTGGAAAGATTCAGCGGTTTTCAATAGAAACGCCTATCTTTGCGAAAGAAAAGAGAGACTTGATGAAAGTTAAATGCCTGATTCTGAACATAAAGACAAAACCCGATAGCTTGAATTGCTTCAGAGGCTACCGGGAATGAACGGTGCAAAGATACACATTTTATTTTTACCTGCAAGTTTTTGATTGAAAAAAGCGAAAAAAATGAAATATACAGAATTTGAATCCATATTTTCTGCCGACCGTACTCATCGGTATTTACAAGCAACGGGCAATGACAAGCGCAAGGCCATGACTCTCTATAGATGGAATCTTCATCTTTCCCAAGAGATGTTTGCGGTCATAAATTGTTTTGAAGTTGCGCTTCGTAATGCAATCGATCGCCACATGATTCAAAACTATGGTAATGATTGGCTGCGTGATGCAATTCTACCGGGAGGAATGTTTGACGACCCAAGGATGAGGGAAACCCAACGGATTGTTCAGAAGGTGTATAACAAGCTGATGGCCGAAGGCAATTACACACATTCTCAATTGCTTTCAAACATGGAGTTTGGTATCTGGAAGTATATGTTTTCTGCACCACAGTTTGGGGCCACAGGGAGAACTTTGTTGTCCATCTTTCCGAATAAGCCGAGATCAACCCCTGCAATGCAGTACAATAACACTTTCGTTTTCAATGAACTTGATAAGATAAACATGCTTCGCAATCGAGTCGCCCATCACGAGCCTATTTGTTTCACCTCTGGAATCACCCGTCCTGATACATCCTATGTGCTTAACAAGTACACCAAAGTGCAGACCCTTTTCTTATGGTTAAGGATAGACTGTCATTCATTACTTTACGGCCTTGACCATGTGCGGCAAGTGTGCGACAAAATAAATAAGGTGTAAAATCTCGTAATTAGGAACAAAGCGAAGAATGCGCTTTCTCTGGCCGGGCCAATCTCTTGGCTTGGCGGTGCAAGGATTGATAATTTTTGTGAGTTGCAAAGGAAAAAGAAAATTTTTTCGTCAAAATGATTGCGGGAAAGTAATATGTTCGTATTTTTGCTCCGTTAAGTCCCGACAGTCCCTGAGTAATCAAACTGCCGGGTATTGTTTTTTTAGTGAAGCTTGCGCAAGTGAATCCTTGTGGAACAACGCAAAAATGGTTTTACAGTTTCCAAATCGCCTCCACCTTCAAATCGGTCTTGTGGTTGCCTTCGATGAGGGTCAAGCCACTGCCGATTTCGTCGCGGTCGCTGTAGATGGTGCTGCCGATGCGGGCGTAGAGCGTTAAGGCGTTGAAAGGCTTCCATTTCCCTAACAGATAGATTCTCATGCCTTTGCCGTAGAGGGCAGGCACACTGAACGAGTAAAGCACATCGTTTTCGTAGGCGTAGATGCGGGCGTTGTAGTCCTTGGCGTCGAAGATGGCATACCTAAAGGTAAGGCTGTAGGGCTTGCTTTCAGGCTTGTAGGCGATGTCCTGACAAAGGAAATAGCCGCTTTCGTTGCTGCCGTCGTCGTTGCGGTAGTGGGCGTACTCAGCCTTGTTGCTGCAATGCAAGTCCCTGCCAATCTGATAGTTGATGTTGAACCGCACCGAGTTCTTGGTGTAGAGGATGGGGTAGTGGCTGAAGACCAATGCGTCGGTCGAGTTCTTCATCTTGGTCTTGGAGCGGAATTGCAGGTAGGCGTTGGCCCGACGGCTGAAGCTGTGGCTGACGCGCAGGTAGTAGTCGTGGCCGCTGCTTGGGGCGTTCACTTGCGAGGTCAGCCAAGTGAACCGGAAGAAGTCGGCGTAGGCGAGGAGGTTCCAATAGGGCGCGGGGGCTGCCTCCACGCCAAGGTAAACGCCGCGTTGCCCTTGGTTGCGACTGCCTTCTCCAAAGGCGTTGCCCAACAGGTTCTGGTAGGTCTTGCCGTAGTCGCGATATATGATGGTAAAGTTCAGATAGCCAGCGGGTTTTACGGTCAGTCCCACCAATCCCGCCAAGGCCCAAGGACGTTGGGTCTGTTGAAGGTTGGTACTGTCGAAGTTCAAACTCATCGCACCTTCGCCAAACAAGGCGTATTTCCCTTTAACATATTTGAAGTCAACGCCTTGGTTGGTGAGGCTTTGCCCTTGGAAGTAGAATTGGTTGTAATGGCTCGGCTTGAGTTGGAGCGGCACGCTGAGCCAAGTGTGGTGCGCCGTGTAGCCCACCTCGAAATGGGCGATGGCGTAGGAAAGGTGGCCGCCGACGACCTGTTGGCGGATGGCGTGGCGGTCTTGCAGCTCGCCGATAGTGCGGTGATAGCCAGTCTCTTGCAGGCTGCTGACGAGTTCGGCCTCATCCAACGAGTCGGCCACGCTGACGTTGGCATCGATGCGGCGGTTGGAGTAGAACACCGTGCCACTGAAAGGGCCGCCGCCAAGGGTGACTGCCGCGCCACGCATGAAGGCGTATTCGCTCGCCGAGCCTTTGGGCGTGATGCCGCGACCTTGTTTCATCACGCTGCTGCCTGCCCCTGCCTTGCCGAAACTCATGCCCGACCATAGCGTAAGCCCTTGACCGTAAGCCAATTGATAGTCGCCGACGACAGCAGCCTTCACGATGCCTAAGTCCTTGGCGTAGAGGTGGAAGCCAACGAAGTCGAAGCCGCGTTGGTAGTTTTGGCCCAACAAAGCCCGAACCGTGTCGCTGACCTTGTCGGTGAAGAACATCTCGCCCGGGTCTTTTTCCAAGACGAAGCCTGCGCGGACCTTGTTCCTATAGTTATAGGTGTATTTCAGCTGGTATTTCTGCGGACTGCCGAGATAGCGCGAGTTGGGCTTGGCCAATAGCGACGAGTCGTCGATGGGCGCGTAACCTTGTTGTCTTTCAAGCACTTGCTCGTAACGCCCCACGATTTGGTGTTTGCCGTAACGCGCCATCTTCTTGAGGCTCAGCCTGTCGTTGCTCTCGGCCTTGCCGATTTGCACCACGGGGCGGACGACGGCCAAGGTCTGCTCGTCGAAGCCTTCTACCATCTCCAGCTCGTCAACGAACAGGAAGTCACCGTAATAGCGGCGGTATTTTTGGATTTCTTCGTATTGGAATACGCTGAGCAGCCGCAGTTCGACGAGTTGCATCACCTCGTCGCTGTTGAGGTCGACGGGATTGTCGCTGAAGAAGATGTAGTTGTCCAAAAGCTCCTCAAAATCAGCGTCGTCGTCGCTGTCTTCGGCCAACCGCTCCACTTGTTCGATGAGCAGGTTGTTCAAGGCCTCGGTGCTGAGCGTGTCGATGGCGATTTGTGCCTTCGCTAAAGCGACAGTGAATAGGGCTAATATGATGAATGCCAACCGTTTCATATCATTTCCCGATGCTGAAAATCATGCCGATTTGTACCGAGGCCCCCAATTCGTTGTGCAGTTGCGCCGCCACGTCGACTTGCGCGAAGCGGATGGCATAGCCCACTCCGAAACTCAATATTCCCGGGTTGGTTTGCACGCCTGCGCGGATGAAGAAATTCTTGACGGCCTCGTATTCCAAGCCTCCGCGTAGGCTGACGCCTTCGCGTTCCGTGTTTTTCTCAATCTCGCATTGCCCGATGAAGTCCTTCGTGAACTTGTAGGCCATGCCGAAACGCATCACGATGGGCAGTTTCTCGTGGTTGAGGGTCTGCTCGAAACTGAAGCTGACGGGGTTGAAGATGTAGGTGCCAAGTGTCAGTTTGTCAGTAACTTGCGACTGTATGCCCAACTCGAAGGTCACGGCACTGAACTTCCCGTAGTCGTTGCCGATTTTCAGCAGGAGGTAGTCGAGTTGCAGCCCGATTTGCAGGTAGCGTCCGAAGCCTTTGGCGTAGGCCAATCCGAACTTGTTCTCGTTGTATTTGGATGAGCCGAACTGGTTGAAACTCAGGCCCAAGGTGCCGAACTTGGTGGGTAGGGCGAAAGCACCGCATTTGTAGGCCGTTTCGGGCAGCATCCAGCGGTTTTCGTAGTAGAGTCCGAGGTTGATTTTGTCCAAGTTGGCCATGCCGGCGGGGTTGTTTTGCATGGCCCAAAGCCCTTGCGAGGCCACCGAAGTGCCGCCCATAGCCGCGCTGCGTCCGCCGATGGGATGGATGAGGTCGTAAGCGAAAATATTTGATGCAGAGATGATTAGCGTAAGCAATAGTAGAAGTCTCTTCATGGATTCGGTTATTTTTATGGCGCAAATTTAGGGTTGATTTTCGTAAAAACAAAGCATTTTTATTATTTTCGCAGTTCAAAACTTGACGCTATGACGTATGTACTTATCGTGGCGGCCATTGTGCTAGCCCTCATTGGTTTGGTGGGTGCGGTTGTGCCTGGCATTGCCGGACCGCCGTTCAGTTTCTTGGGCCTGTTGGCGATGTCGTTTGTCGCCGGCGTGGGTCATTCGACGAAATTCCTTGTGATCATGGGCATTATAGGTGCCGTCGTCTTTGCCTTGGATTACATGGTCCCGGTTTGGGGTACGAAACAACTCGGTGGCAGCAAGGCAGGCGTGCGTGGCAGCACCATCGGCATGATTTTGGGCCTTATTGTCACCTTCGTGTTCCCCGTGGGCTTCATCGCGGTGCTGTTGGGACCCTTCATCGGGGCCTATATCGGCGAGAAATCGGTGGGTACGCCTGACACCAAGGCTTGGAAGGCGGCATTTGGCTCTTTCGTGGGATTCTTGTTAGGCACAGGCCTGAAGTTGGTCTACGCCTGCGTATGTATTTTTTACATTGTCAAGGATTTGATAGGTTTGATATGACGGAATTGGAACTGAAGGCGAAACACATTCGCGAACTGATATTGACCGCATTGGCGGAAGCCGGTTCGGGACATACTGGCGGCTCACTCGACTTGGTGGACTTCTTTACGGTGTTGTAATTCAATCATTTGCGACACGACCCGAAACATCCTGATTGGTCCGACCAAGGACCAGCTGCCGGTGTTTTTAAGTGAATTGTCGTAGAAACCAAAGTCATGAAATACACGAACAAAGGGAATAAACCAACAAAAACCGGCTTCGGTGAGGGCGTTTTCGCTGCGGCACGACAAAATAAGGATGTGGTCGGCTTGGGCGGTGCCGTGACCGAGTATCTGGCTGAGCATCATCCCATTCGCGTGTGTCGTATTGGTATGGACGACCGTTTCGGCGAGTCGGGGCAGGCTTCGGCGTTGATGAACAAATACGGCTTGGACGCTGCCGGCATCGTCAACCGCGTGCTTGCAGAGGTGGCCAAAGACGACCTCAGCCTGTTTATCCCCAAGTTTGACAAGCCGTTTTTAACTTATCCGAAGTCGCTGTATACCAGTAAGATACTATATGAAGGCTATGACTACCACGACGAACAGACCTTTGAGGACTGCTACGACACAAAGGTTTACCGCCACTATATCGACCAAGGGAAACGCGGGCATGAGGTGCGCGAAACCTTGGCCCGCTCGTTGCACGACCATTTTATCACGCACGAGCTTTACAAGATGCTCGACCTATACCATGAAAAGGATGTCATCGGGGTGATAGTGCGGTTCAGGGAGGGGAGGTAGTTATTTCACCAAAATCACGTCGTCAGCACCACAGGGCATGATGATTGAATCATTGACCAAGGTCAAGTCGGAGACAATCTTATAGGCTTTGCGTTGCATTGGTAACGGCATAAAGAGCGTTACGACACCGTTTTCGTCAGAAAGAGTCTCTTGTCCTTCGATGCTTATCTTTGTCATGGGGACACACTCCTCGGCGTTGATGTTCCACAATTTGAAGTGGATGTCGCCATAGACTGAGGGGTCGCGGTGAATGTCTAAAATGGCGTTTCGAGTCAAGGTTACAATAGTGTCGGCGTCGCGAAAATCGTTGCAGTTCACCGACATGTGTACGGGTTGGTTTAGGAAACGATGTGGGATGTTCTTAAAACGAAGCTTTCCGTCTATTGCGTGCAAGGTGTCGGTCTTGGTCTCGTTGTCGAGATCAAGGGTAACCACGGCATCGTGCATGGCCGGCAGCTGCGTGTTGTGGACGGAGGCCTCGTTGAGTTGTATCTCTGTGTCAAAGGGTTGGTTGACTTTCCAAACTCCGATGATGGCGGCAACGATGGCAACGCAGCCAAGCGACCAAGCCACGGCTTTCTTAATCATCTGCCGCCTGTGGCGTTGCCAGATAGCGTCGAACTCCACACCAAGGAGCTTGGAGATGAGCTGCACGTAGGCCCGTTCCCTGTTGAGCCATGCCGACTTGTATATCTTTTCGTTGATGTTGGCGCCGAGAATTTCGGGCAGGCCGAGCTTATCGACCACAGGATTGAAGCATTCCGTGTCGGGGTTGCCGCTGTGGGGCGAGCCGTCCACGATGAAGAAATGGATGTTCTTGGTGCGTCCCAGGTTGTGGAAAAACTCGATTTCGCGGCCTACCCACTGCGACTTGGCCGAGTTGGGCGAGCAGATGACGATGAGATGCTGCGAGGCTTTCAGCCTTTCTTGAAGCTCTTCGGAGAGTCCGCCGGGCTGGATGTCGGTGGGAGCGAAGAACACGGGTTTGATGGGTTTCCTGTTCCATCCATGCTCGCTACACAGTGTGGAAGGCATTCGGTAATGCTCAAGTTTCTTTTGCAGTTTCTTGCCCCAAGCAGTGTCTTTCGAGTTGTAGCTGATGAAGGCGAAGTATTTGAAGGTGTCATTCATCTTTTTCTCCTTCCTTCATGATGGAATCCATGGTGTTTTGGGCCTTGATGACTCTTTGGTCTTTGGGTCCAAAGGCCTTTTCCCAAATGGATTGTGCTGTTCTGAAGTTTTCAATGGATTTGGCTTTGTCGCCCATCCTATAATATAGCTCACCTATGTTGTAGTAATAGTCGGCGAGGTCGGGGTGCTCTTCGCCAAGGGTGGCTTTTTTATTGGATAGCGCTTTGTTCATGTATTTCAGGGCCTCTTCGTTGTTGCCCATATAAATGTATGTGGTGCCAATGTTGGAATAATAATATGCCATTTTTGGATTGTCCTCGCCTAAGATCTTTTGCATAATGGTCAGTGCCTTCATATTGTATTTCAAAGCTTTGTCATAGTCTTTGTTTACGGTATACATCATTGCGGCATTGCTGTAACTGGATGCCGTGTTGGGATGGGATTCTCCTAAAGCGATGATGTTGATTTCAAGTGCTTTGTTGAGGTGATACGCTGCGCTGTCGAAGTCGCGTTGGTAGTAGAATATGGTTCCGATATTGGAATGTGTAATGGCTAGGCTAGGATCGTTTTCGCCCAATAGTTTCTTTTTGATTTCCAAGGATTTCTTTTGGTATTCCATGGCTTTCGAAAAATCACGGAGAACGGCATAAATGTGTCCGATGTTGTTATAGGCGGCCGCCACCTCAAAATGGTTTTCTCCCAAGGCCGCTTTGCGTATCTCTGCACATTGGAGGAAGTAATCCAATGCTGTCTGATAGTCGCCTAAACTATTATGTATCAGTCCTATGGCGTTTATCATAGTGGCGACTTCAGGATGATTGTCACCCAGTATTTCGGAATAAATTTCCTTGGCTTGGTTAAAATCTTCAAGGGCCTCAGGCAATTCACTGCGATAATAATGTACCATCCCGGTATTGTAGAGGATGGTGGCGACCCACTCGCATTTCTCGCCATATTGCAGTTTGGCTTGCCGCATCGCAGTTTGGTAATAGGGTGTGGCTTTGTCGAATTCGCTGAGAAACTCGACCAAAAACTTTGCTACTTCATTCTGGGCTTCTACATTGGTGGAGTCAAGTTGGGCGCGGAGCAAGAGATAATGTGCCGCAGAGTCGTTTTGGTGTTGCAGATAGAAAGTCTCGTAGAAGCTATGGCAACGTTTCGAGGCTTCTTCGATGTCGGCTCGCTGCACGGCTTCGGCTTGTTGCAACTTCTCCCTTTCCTTTTGTAGTGTTTGTCCGCGTTGGATGATGGTGTTGACCTGTGCCTTGATGTCGCCGCGAGAGCGGAGCATGGAGTCGGCCTTCACCAACTCGCCATCCTCAATGAATAACGAAACTTGGCGGTAGAACTCGTCCAATTGGTCGTAGTCCAGCTCGGAATAACGTTTGGCCATGTCGGCGATGAGCTGCTCGTTGCTTTCTTGTTCCTCATAGATCTTCAGCAGTGTCGCTTGGTATTCTTCTTGCGATATTTTGTTTGCTTCCCTCAAGGCTTCGATTTCGTCCTCTTTGGATTGCAGCTGTTTCTGGAGGTTGCGGCGTATTTTTCGTTCGGCATTCAGCTTGTCCTGCAACTGCTGCTCGGGCGTCTCCATGACGATGTAGAGCGGGTTGGCCGAAGGCTTGTAGGATTTTCCGATGGCGTCCATGTCCACCAGTTGGTAGCCTTTCTTCCTTACCGAGTCCACGCGAAACATGCTCTCGCTGACGGGGAAGGAGAAGGCCCCGTCGTCGGCTTGCACCAAGACGGCGGTCCGACCTTTGATGGAGACGGTGGCGCCTCTCAGGCCTTGGCCTGGCACTAATTTGCCGTTCACCATGCGGCCTTTGGTTTTCACGTAGCCTTGCTGGGTCTGGGCTGTAAGCATGACGCTGAGCATCAATATTGTATTAAGGATAAGGAGTTTTTTCATAGTTTATAGGTTTAGCGTTGGCATTGTTTAAGGATTCTGGGTATGGCGAGGGTCAAGAAGCTGTCGTATTTCAGGTCGGAGGGGTTGATGCGGCGCAACTCCGCAAAGGAACACAGGTCGATGTGAACAGGGTCATGGGCGTTTTTCTTCAGTTGGCTGCGGTATCGCTCTTTTTCCTTGCCAAACGAGCACTCGTCTTGCATTCGTTCCTTGAGGTTCAACGGCCTGAAACCCATGATGAGCTTGTCCGTCGTCCATCGGGCATGCTCGCTTTTCGAGAGGCCCTCAACGCATTCTTCCCATGCCTCGGCCTCGGTGATGCCCTGGGCGTTGGCATATTGTCTCACTCCTGCCGCTCTTGATGCGAAGCAATCGGAACAGAAAATGTTCGACAAGCCGTTTTTGACCGCGGTCGGGTTGGATTCCCATTTCTTGGCCTTGACCAAAGGAGAGATGGGCTGCCGCAAAAGGCTGTGTTGGAAGACGTTGAGCGCCATGGCATAACGTTTGGCACTGTGGATGTCTTCGGCGGGCAGATTGTCGATCCATGACCCTAAGGCATACATCCTGTCGGTCATCACGGCTTTGCGTGTGTCGATGCCAAGGAGGTTGTCCTTGTTTTTCGTGTCGAGGAAGGCTTTTACGTCCTCTTCCGAAAGGATGATGGCGTATTCCGTGTCATCCGCTGGCTGCGTCTCCACCACACGGAGCTCGATGTCGAGGTAAGAGTCGTCGTTTTTCGGGGCTTCGCCGTTGACCGAAAGCTTGCAATACAACGGGAGGTTGCACAGATACTCCTCTTTTTGCAGTTCATCGACCAACTGTTGGCTTTTGCTGACGATGGTGATAATGGTCCTGATGGGATGACGCTCGTCGAAGTTGGCGTAATGCGCCGAGAGGGCCACCTGTCTGACGACAGACAGCATCATGGGGCTGTCGCCGATGACTATGGCGTGCAAGTGCGCACCCGATCCCATTCCGATGGCAACATTTTTCAGCTTCTCGAGGACGTAGGCCCGCGCAACGTACCAGTTGTTGACGGTCTCGTCAGAAAAGGCATCTCCGTTTTTGTGCCTCAAATATTCAAAAGGCTTTTCTATGAAGGGTTGGCTCATGCTTGGGTCTCCTGTCCTTTTGTGGTGTCGGCCAGTTGTTTAATACATTTGTCAATGTCGTAGCTCGAGGGACTTTGGTAAAGGCGAAGGCCGAACCAATCCAGAGCTTGCACGATGTGCTCGATGATTTGCGACTGCTGCCATTCGAAAGCCATGACGCCGCTTTCCATGAGAAAAGCCTGAAGCTGAAGGGGCAAGCCGGCTTCTTGTTGCTGCAACCATCGAACGAGCAAGCGCGGATGTTGCGAGACGTTTGGGTTGGCCATCATCCAATGAAACACATAGGTCCGGAACAGCTGGGCGTTGAGCACACCTTCTTTGATTTCCTCTTCAGGCAGGAAAAGCCGTAGCTCGTCTTGGGCTTTCAAGCGCTGTGCTTCTTCTGCGGTAATGGCATGAATCTGTCGTGTGTCGATGATGAAGGCTTTCTCCATTTGTCGTCCATACGTCTTCCCGTCCGACATTTTCTGGAAGTTGACAAAATGGTCGGAATGGAGCACACTGGTGGGGATGGATGAAGTTGTGGTGTCCCAGTTGTAAATGGTGACCGTGGTCAATGTGATGCGTTTCACCTCGCCGTCGACGTTGTATTTGGGCACCTGGATCCAGTCGTCGATGCTCAGCAGATGGTTCAGCCTCACATGCAGGAAGGCCACCACGCCTTTCAATGTGTCTTGGAAAATCCAGCTGAGCATGGTGCCCACGATGCCAAGGGCCAAGAAATAACGCGAGTCTTTCTGGATGTCGAAGATGAGAAGAAATCCGATAATCCACAGGACTGCGGCGATGAGGATGGCGATTTGGCACCAAGTGATGCCGCCTTCATTTTTGCGGAGGCTGAAGACGTCGGTCAGCTTAGCACAAACCGATACGATAAAGCAAAGGAAGAGGGTCAGCGCTACCATCTGGAACCATGACTGACCGACGACCTTCGTGAAATTGCCGCAGCACAAGGGGACCAAAAACAAAGCCACCGCTAAGGCTAACCATATGATTGACTTCAGCCAGAAACGGGGACTCAAGCTCTGGGGCTCAGCGTTGCTTCTCTTCTTGCTCATGGTAGTTGAGTATTTATTATTAATTTATTGTTAGTCATTTAATTATGCATAGGCTTCAGCAAGTCGTTCACCGTCTTCACGGGGTTGAAGGTCTCGATGGGCACTTCCACGAACACGGTGATCCAGTCGGCCATGGCGCCGTTCCAGAGGCCGGGCAGCTCAAGGGCTTTCAGCTCGCGCCCGTCCTTCGACTTGTTGGAGACGAAGCCCGTATTGGCGTCCACATAGTCGGTCAGGTTGAAGGCCTCGCCCTTGTAGTTCCAGCAGCCGCACACGAGGTCGACGGGGTTGAAGTGGGTCGAGGCTTGGAAGATGGCTTCCTGTTGGGCATTGCCGTGGTCGATTTGCGACGACTCGATGATTTGCAGCGACACCTCGTCGTCGTCGTTCTTCACCCAGAAAGGACCGCCGCCGGGATCGCCTTCGTTCTTCACCATGCCGCACACGCGCATCGGGCGGTTGAGCTTGTTGTACAGATAGTCAACCTTTTCGATGTTGGTGTAGTCTTTGACGAAGTCGGGGATGTCAATCATCAGGTCGTTCTTGGCGAAGTCGGCGATTTCGTCCAACTCCTCGTCGCTCACCGCGCCTTCGTCGAGCGTTTCGAGGTAGTCGAAAGTGCGCTGCTGCAAGTGGAGTAGGAGGCCCGCCAACACCTTCTTATATATGATGGTCGTCTCGGCCTTGGTTTCGGGCACGATGTTGTCGATGTTCTTGATGAAGACGACCTCCTGCGCGAGGTCGTTGAGGTTCTCGATGAGTGCACCGTGTCCGCCCGGACGAAACAGCAGGCTGCCGTCCTTTTCGCGAAACAGTTCGCCGTCGGCATCGATGGCCACGGTGTCGGTGGAAGGCTTTTGGCACGAGTAGGTGATGTCGTAGCGCACGCCGTATTTCTTCTCGTAGCCGTCTTTCAGCGCATCGACGGCGGCCTTGAAGTGCGCCTCGTGTTCGGGCGACACGGTGAAATGCAGTTTGGCCGTGCCTTCGTTGTCGGTGGCATAGAGGGCGGCTTCCACCAAATGCTCTTCCAACGCCAAGCGGTCGAAAGTGGGGTAGTGGTGGAACTTGAGCAGGGCCTTGGGTAGCTTGCCGTAGTTGAGCCCGTCGTCCATGAGCAGGGCCTTCGCCACGTCCACATTGCGGCCTTGTTGCAGCATGGCGTCGATGTCGGCCCCATGAAGCCTCAGGCTCGCTGCGTTGAGGTCGTCGAAGAAGGCGAAGCTGTGGATGTGGCTGAAGAAGATGTCGGTGAACTTGGTTTCCTCGCCGCTGTCGGCAAAGGCGAACAGGTCCTTGAACATGCGCGAGGCTGCGCCCGAGGCGGGGACGAACTTCGTGAACTGGTAGAACTCCTTGTCGGCGTCGAACACGGCGGTCATCATGTCCTTCCGCTCCTCGTCGATGCCGACGATGCCATCGCCAAGGGTGGCGGGACGCATCAGTTGGACGTATTTCGTGCCGCGTTTCAGTTGGGCAACTTGTTGTATTACTTGGTTTTCGGCGATGTTTCTCTCCGAAAGTTGTTGAAGGTCTTTTTCCGTAAGCATGATAATGGATTTTAAACGCTTCAAAAATAGGAAATTAACCAATGCGATGAAAAAAAAGACGAAAATTTTTCTTGAAATGGTCACGGCAATGAAAAAAGTTGTATTTTTGCAGCCGATTTGAAGCCCAGGTGGTGAAATTGGTAGACACGCTACTTTGAGGGGGTAGTGCCGATTGCGGCGTGCAAGTTCGACTCTTGTCCTGGGCACAATCACCAAGCCCCGATGGCGGAATTGGTAGACGCGTACGTTTCAGGTGCGTATATCGAGAGGTGTGCAGGTTCGACTCCTGTTCGGGGCACAGCAAAACGAGGAATCCTAATTGAATATCAATCAGTTAGGATTTTTCTATTTCTGTTTTTCCCCACTTTTTCCCCACTTATTCAAAAATAACACAAAAAAGCACCGAAAACAGGGTTTGTTCGCGGTGCTTGGCGTATTAGATATTATTCCTTATGGAACAGGCTGCAAAGATAGTTTTTTTTCTTGATATAAAATCCAAATTTCGCCAAATGTTCAAAGCGTTCACTTGAACGGGACGAACGCCTTGAACACCTTGAACACCCTGAACGCCTTGAACGCCTTGAACACCTTGAACACCTTGAACACCTTGAACGCCTTGAACACCTTGAACACCTTGAACGCCTTGAACGGCGTTTTCAAACTTTCGCTGCCCGTCAAGGGGTCAAGGGCTGCAAATCTCTTCGTCTGTCAGTTTTCAACGCCGTTCCCATTCTTTCGAAAAGTCCCAATCAATCGGGAATCCTGACAAGTCCACGCCCCAAAGTTCTTTGATATAGTCACGGTTGCGCTTAATCAACTCTTCGGCAACTTGCTTTTCATCGTCACGGTCAAGCCTCATTCCCTCTTCATAGCCCTTGCATTCGTTGATCAACTCTTCTTCCGAAATATGAAACAGACCGCCCCAACCATCGCGGGGGTGTGCCTTGCGGAAATCCAAGAAGGCGTTCACAATCTCATCGCGGGTGAGCGTTGCCGCAATCTCGTTTTCCATGTCAACGAGTTTTTTCCACACCGGCAAGGAAGAAGAATGTATCCCTATTTCGCACGGGCTTCTAACAATCCAATCTATATCAATGGGTGAAGGTTTCAATGCCGCGCCGCGCCAAATTGTAATATTGCGCTTTATGTCAACGGAATAGTCAATTGCATATAATTCCGCTGGTTTGCCCTGTATCATATTGATAAGTTTTTGTCTTTTGTCGTTCATCATAATAACCTCCCTTGCATTGTGTCTGCATCCGTGTTTTTGTTGCGCTGCTGCAACTCCAACACCTTTTCTGCAATCGCGTTGATAGCCTCCTCGGGTGCTTTTTCAAGGAAAGCAAATAACGCATCCTCTTCGATTTTCGCCTGTTCCTCAATGCTAAATGACTGTTGCTTTGGTGTCACGAAGTTGAGCAATGAGAAAACCGCCTTGACGCGGGTTTCGGAATCCATGCTTTTGAGGTCGTCACGGATTTTGTCTTTGTTTTCCTCAATGATAGCGAGAATCCAATCTTTCGTTGCGCTTGTCACTTTGTTGGGCGTTCCCGCTGGTCGCCCGTTGGGGTTGTTCGTGTGTCCTTTGTGTAGTCCCATGATCTCATTTTTTGAATTTGTAAATCTTTGTTCTTTTCAAAATATCAGTTTCGTAAGCGGTGAAATATCGATCCATCAAAAACGGATTGGTCAAGCGTTTTGTTTTTGTATCGCTCAATAAGTAGGTCGCAAAGGTCATCGCCCTTTTGCATTGCTTCGTGTTCCATAATGTCGCAAATCCGAACAGATCGGCAAAAGCCCACCAAATCGCGCCCGCGCTTCGCCCAATCATCGAATTTGCCATTGTCGGGCATCAGGATAATGTCGCGCCCTGCGAGTGGCTGGCAAATCCTCTTTGATAGCAAACCGCAACCGCCTGTTGCAAGCCACACAGCATCAGGAACGAGCCGCGAACATATTATTGCAGTCTTTTCGCTTTCCACTATAACAACGGGCGTGTCGGGGCTGGCATCGCTCAACAGGTGTTCGCCGAACAGGCATTGAACGAGGTTGTAATCTTTGAGGTTCAACACGGAATGCACCCACGAAACGAAGTTGCGGGGGCTACCTGTGGCTGGGTCACGCTTCAACCGCTTCCCCGTATATGGGTCGTAAACCATTATTTTGCCTGTGTGGATTTTGCCGTACCTGTCAATTTGCCAAAACACGTTTGCACCCGCCCAATGGTTTGATGTCCCGATATAGTAATTGTGTGTCAGCTGCCTTGCGTCATCTTCCCCGAAACTCCGTATCAGGTAGGAAACAAATAGGTTGTCGCCGTATAGTTTCAACGAAGCCTTGAATACGTTGGCGTTGATGAAAGACGGACGGACGGGGATTTTAGGCTTCGGAATACGCTTTTCCGTCCGCTGCTCATCTGCAACTCCGTTGTCGGCAAAATACTGCCTTGGGGTGTAGTGGTAGGCGCAATTGTCGGCGCGATCGCATTTTCCGACTGTCTCGTTGAGCGGATTCCCGTTCGCGTCCACGTAAAGGACAAATGTACGGTGTTGGCATCGGGGGCAAACCACTTTTCCCCGTTTCGCTAATTGGTATCTGTAATTCATAGTCAGGGATGTTGCTGGTCGGTGTCGTCTTTCAGGTAATTATTTACAGATCCCAACGATATTTTCAGTTGGGTTGCGATTTCGCGCTGGCTCTTCCCGTCGCTGTTCATCTTTCGAGCCTGTTCCATCAGGTCGGCACGCTCCTTTTCGTCAAAGGTGCGCAAGTGGTCACGCTCTTTGCCGTACCCCGTAAAGCCGAAGCGCAAGAAATTGTCAGGCTTCGACAATTCGCAAATGATTACGTTTTGGGTATCATAGAATTGTTCCGTGTTGCGCTGCTTTATCTGCTTGATGTAACGCAAGTGTTTGTCCGTGTAGCTTTCGCCAATGGCAAAGGCACTGTCACAAAAGTTGATAAGCATTTTACTGCCTTGCAAGTCGTTCCGTGTTATCGGGTTTGATAGGACACGCTTGGGGGTGTGTGCCAATACGAGCATCGAAAGCCCGTGTTTGCTCTTCAACGATTTCAACGATTTCATCAGGGGCAAAGCGTCTTTGGCGGTCTCTGTTCCCTGTCTCAAATATGTGAGGTTGTCAACGATAACAACCTTTGCTTTGGTCTCTGCTATTGCTGTTTCCAACGAAATATCGAGGTAGTCTTCAAAGCTCATGTCATCGCGGGGGTCGCTGTCGGGGTTGATTTCAACGCGCAAGAAATTCTCCGAAAATAGATAGTGGTTTGTGAAATTGTCGCTGTACCTTGCTTCAAACTGTTTGTCCGACAACTCAAAATCAAGGTAAAGGACACGTTGCGCTTTGGATTCAAGGCGAAAGCCATTTATCGGTGTCCCCTTGCTTATGGCATCGGCGATTTGCACCGCCAAAATGGATTTGCCAACGTTGGTGTCGGCAAACAGTATGCACAATTCGCCCTCATACCAAAGGCAATCAAAAAGCATTTTTGGGGCTGGTCGGCTCTTCGCATCGTCAATCCATTTGTTTGCCGGTCTCACTTTCAGCAATCCGAAATCCTCATTGGGTGCTGGGTTGTCAATCAGTGAGAAATCAAAGCCGGTGTCGGCTGGCTGTTCCATTTCTGGATCTAATACATTGTTGTTCATGCCGCGCCCTCCACGATTCGTTCAACGTCACTTTTCCTGTACCTCTTTTGCCCGCCGTAAGTGATCGGGACGAGGTATTTTGATTTCGCCCACCGCCAAAGGGTCGTAACGGAAACGTCAAGCATTTGGCAAACTTTTTCCGTTGTCAGGTAGGTTTCCGCGCTGGCATCGGCAATCCGCTGTTCGAGTTGCGCACGGGCGTTTTCAAGCAAAATGTTATTTGCTTCGATTAGGTCGCCCACTTTGATAGTAACCATCATTTCGGGGCATTGCCTTGCGGCTTCAATTAAAGTAGTGTTCATAAGATATGAATTTTGCGCCCTCTTACTGCTTCGGGCTTTGCAAGAAATCGCATTTCGTTGCGAAATCATGCCGCAAAGGTCGGGACGTTTTTTCGGGGCGCTCCAAATGGGGATTTTGGGGAACAAAAAAGGCGTTGTTTTTCAACGCCATACAAAAGAAAAGGGGATTTCAAAAGGGGATTTTCTGTTCAAAAAGGGGATTTCAAAAGGGGATTTTCTGTTCAAAAAGGGGATTCTAAGGGTTGCCCAACGCATCGGAAAACCTTACCAACGTGTCATTGTCGGGCTGGCTGTATTTGTTCGGGCGTTGGTCTTTGGGTGCTTCGATTGGGCAACACTCAAACAACAGCCTGCAAAGCGGGGCGAATTTGCGAAAATTCCGTTTTCTGAACTTGCTTTTGTGAACCATGTAGGCAACATTGCCGATTTGCTTTTGTGTGCAATGGGTGTCGTTCAAAAGGCTTTCCAACCGCTCAACGAAAATGTCAAATCTTGACATTTTTTTTGTCTCGTTGAGCGTTTCCCGCTGCTTGTAATCATCGGCAAAAAACACAGGCAAAAACAATGCTTTCAACTTTTCTTTGTCAATTCTTGACGGTTCGGTTGGCGGCTGGGGTGTCGTAACGCTGTCGCCATCAGGTCGAGCGGCTGGGGGCGTTGCCTGTTCGCTGGGTTGAGCGGTGGGGGATTGGCATTGCTTTTCTTGCCAACATAGCACGGCATCGACAACGGCGTTGTGTTCCTCTTCGTCAAGGTTGAGTTTCTGCAATTGGTCATCAACCGCGCCACAAACATACGCTGCGTAATCTTGCGGGTTGAGAATGTCTGCATTTGGGATTCCGTCAACCCAACTTTGGCAATGCTCCAAAATCAAGGCTTCGTCAGCCGTGTTCGTTGGTTTGTTTTTCTGGTCGCCTAAGTAATGCCGTATTTCGTCAAAAACTGCCTGCGCAAGCCGCTTTTTGTTCGGGGTATTGATATATACCCGTGTGCCGCGTTTGTCGCTCCTGACGATCCGCACGGGGCGTTCAAGGATCATTCCCCAAAGTGCTTCAAAAGCGGTGGGGGATTCTCTGAAATCCGCTTTTGCAAGTTCGCCAATTATGGTTATCAATAACGGGTTGGATTTGTCGAAGTTCAAATAGGTTTTACCCTCAATGATATGTATTTCGTTATTCATTTTGTATAGCGGTTTTGTGTTCAAGGTGTTCAAGGCGTTCAAGGCGTTCAAGGCGTTCAAGGCGTTCAAGGTGTTCAAGGTGTTCAAGGCGTTCGTCCCGTTCAAGTGAACACGCTTGAACGCCTGCTTTGATTTAGTCCAAAAGGGAAACGGTTTGCCTGTTCATGTCATCATCAATTTGCCTGTATCGTGCAAAGGCTTTCGATCCCTCTTTGTGTCCGCTCATGCCGACAATCAAGTTGGGGTCTTGGACTTTCTTATATAGGTTGCCAATAAAGGCACGCCGTGCCATGTGGCTGCTTGCGACTTCGTACAGGGGGCGTTTTTCCTCTTCACGGTTCGTGGGGTTCAACACGGTGACAACGCGGTTCAATCCCGCCTGCTTGAACATTTCCTTAATGTTGCGGTTGTATTCTTGTTGCGAGGTGAAGGGGAACAGACCTTTGCCGTTGAAATCCTTGTACCTGTCAAGTATTTCCTTTGCCGTGGCTGTCAGCGGGACGCGAGCCGTTACGGGGTTGCCCTCTTTGGTTTTGCGGGGTATGTATTCCACGAAATCGCCAATGATATTGTTCCGCGTCATGTTCCAAAGGTCGGAAACGCGGCAACCGATATAGCATTGGAAAACGAAAATATCCCGCTGGGTCGCCAACGGCTCGGGCAACGTGGCGTTGTAAAGCTGCTTTCGCTCATCAATGGTGATATAGTAGGGCGTTCCGTAAATCTCATCGGGCATTTCGTAATTGTTGAACGGGTTGTTGTCTGTGAGCCGTTCCGACTTTGAAAGACCGTTTGCCCAACGGAAAAAGGCACGGAATCTTTTCATCAGGTCGCAAAGCGAGTTTTCCCCACGCGGTTGAGGTTCGCGGCTTTCGGGAACGGCTTTGTAAACCTTTGTCAGTTTGCCCGCCTTGAACAATTCGTGTTCGTGGTAGAAGTATTGCTCAAAATCGCGCAAGGTTTCGCCCGTGATATTGTCAAGCGTCAATTCGGTTTTGTTATATAGTTCGTAACGCTTCAACATACGCTCCAAAACCTTGTAATGCTTGACGCGCTGCTCTGAAAACTTCCTATCTTCAAGGAATTTGTCGAAAATCTCAAAGAATGATTGCTGTTTTTGCTCAACGGCTGGTTGATCATCGGCAATGCCGTTGAACGTGTCGAGGGTCATTTTGAGCCAATCGGACGGGACGGATTGTTTCCCCGCGCCTGCTTCGATGAACGATTGTTGGACAAACTTTTGAATGTCTTTCAACCTTTCGTCAATGCCCGTGAGTTCGGCAATTAGTTGCTTTTGCTCTTCGTTCATCAAACGGAAACGGGGGATAACAACGGGTTTGTCGGGGCTGGCATCGTTCCAATATTCATCAATGATAAACACATTGGTTTTGGCGTATTGGTCAATTGATCCATGCCGAAAGCGCATCAGGATTTCGTGTTTCGAGGTGCTTTTGTCGGTCTTTGCCGAAAGTCTTAATGTGATTGTTGCCATAAGTCATAAATTCTAATACGCTGCAAAGATAGAAATTTTTCCCCACTTTTTCCCCACTTAATTGAAATATTTTGAAATTGTAGGAAATATTTTGAAATTGTTTTGTTATTTTCAATATGCAAAGTATCAGTTTGTTATGCGTGAAAAATGGCTTATTTTTCGGGGTTTTACGAAAGTGGGGGTTTTTCAAAATTACATTCCTGTTCGGGGCACCAAAAAAAACAAAAGCCGACTTTTGGTCGGCTTTTTTAGTTTTATTCTCTCTCTGCTCCAGCGGCTTTGCCATTCCTTTCCAATCTATTCCTTCACCACCTTGTCGGTATAGGCCTTCCCGTCCTCCAAGGTGACGCGCAGCGTGTAGGTGCCAGCGGGCAAGCCTCCCATGTCGATGCTTTCCAAGCCGTTGCGCTGCGAGCGCACCAAGCGGCCTTGCAGGTCGTAGAGCTCGATGCTCGTGGGCTTCACGTCAGGCGAGTATTCGAGGATGAGTACGTCTGTCGTTGGGTTGGGGTAGAAGGCGTAGGGGCGGACGAAGGCCTCCATCTCGGGTGTGCCGATGGTGCCATCGTCATTTATGAGGAAAAGCAGCGTATTGAAGCGATAATCGCCATCATAGCCCAGTGAAGTATTATGGTTCGCACACACCACCACTCCTTGGTTAAGTGTTGTCATCCGGTAATTGCTGAAACTCTCATGCAGTTGCATGACATAGCACCGTCGTTCCCAAAGCGTGTTCAAATCGGAATCCAATTTCATCACCGTGATGTATCCCCTTGACGGATTGTTGCAGGTCCTGTAGCCAAAATACAAATTGCCTTCATCCGATTTCATCAAGCCAAAAGAAAACGCGCACAAGCTCAAGTCATGGTATATGGGATATGAGTATATCAGAATCTCCCCCAGCTCCTCATGGCTCGCTTTGTCATACCTGACGATGCGCAAGCCGTTCCGATATAGGTCTTGGGGGTCTTTTGTGAATTGCGAAACCACATAGTAGGTCTCGTTGTCGTATGGTAACAGCGAGATCATGTTGTTGAAATACAGGTAGTGCCCCGACTGGTTGTTTTCAATGGCGACGGTC
>FLNV01001073.1_pt1 | contig 20119 bp, 17 predicted proteins | sample 1140351 | NCBI WGS metagenome assembly FLNV01 (sample SAMEA3878207, study PRJEB12797) | bioreactor metagenome | biome: Moose rumen | place: Sweden | collected 2011-10 | reverse complement strand
ATTCGTAGTGCGTCAAAGAACAAAGCGCCTAAGTAAACGCCTTTTCATATATTCATCCCCGCCCTTCCCGCAGCTGTCAATGCATGACAATCGCATTCCGAAACGAAGATGCTGCAAATATACAAATTAAAACTTAGAAATGCAAAAGATTAGAATAAAAATAATGGATTTCAGATCTTGTAATCTTATTACAGGTGACAGTTTATCAAACTCTTGAGAATCTTTTCGCAAAAAAAAGTCCGCAAGTGTCAGGAATGACTGCTTGCGGACTTTATCAAGTGATCCGTTTGGGGCTCGAACCCAAGACCCCAACATTAAAAGTGTTGTGCTCTACCTGCTGAGCTAACGGATCCCACATTTACCTTTATGAAAGGCAATCGTTAAAATTGCGGATGCAAAGGTACGATGATTTTTTGAATTCACAAAATTATTCCGTGCTTTTTTCTGAATTTTCTGAAAAATCCTCCATAAAGGGTAGAGCAGTGTCTTCGTTTTCCAATATATCTGTTGCTATCACTGAAGGATTGAACGTCTGCACGGTTTTTTCTCCCTCCGCTACAGGAAGATTATCTTCAGGGGGATCGTCCTCCTCTTCCGTCTCTCGGGTGACATATCGTTGGTAATAGGTAATGAGAATGGTAGTCAGCGGCAAGGCGATGATCAGTCCGATAAATCCCAGGAGGGCTCCCCATATAGATAGTGAGAGCAACAGTATGGCAGGATTCAATCCCATAGCTGTTCCCATAATCTTAGGAGTGACGATCATATCGATGATGACTTGCACAATGATAAAGACAGCAACGGCAGAGAGCAGAATAATCCAGAAGTTCTGTCCGGTGTCCGCGGCTTTCAGCAGTGCCAGAAAAGCAGTAGGAATCAGCGCGAAAGTATGCAGATAAGGCACCAGGTCCATAATACCGATAAGGATGCCCATGCCAATAGCCATCGGGAAGTTAATGATAGTGAATCCGATGCAGAAGAGGATTCCCATGGTCAGTGCCACCAGTCCCTGTCCACGGATATAGTTATTCAAGGCCTGTGACACATCCTCCATCAAAGAGTTCCAGAAGGGACGGGCCTTCTTTGGAAAGATACGTATCCAGTTCTCTGTGAGGTACTCGTAATCGAGCAGGATGAAGAACATATATAACAAGGTGATGACCGAAGCCACGATACTGATCACCACACTGGCTGTCTGTCCTAAGACATTAAAAACCTTCGGCATCGCCTGCTGAGCGATGGTTATCAAATCTTTCTGTTTGATAAACTGCTGTATCGTCTCCTGATTGTCAGCAATCCAGTCACGCACCATTCCAGAGATGTCATTTGTCTCTGTCTTCATTTGTAAATACTTGGTAATCAGCGGTCCTAACTTACTGAACTGTTCAATCATAGGTGGTATGATAAGCCATATCACCCCTGTGATGACGGCAATGACAAAGAGGAGAGTAAGAATGATACTTATCACACGATTACGCACATGCATCTTGTTCTCCACGAATTTTACCATGGGGTAGATGAGATATGCCAAGAACCAAGCAATGAAGAATGGCAGCAAGACACTACTGAGCTTGGATACGATCAGGTATACACCCACAATGATAAAGACTATTATCATCCAGCGGATGAAACGGTCGAAGGTAATTTTCTCTTGAATCATTACATTATTATAAAAACATACTACTATTGACTTCCCTCTTCTTCCATAGCCTTGCGATAACAATCACGACACAAAGGCTCATATTCCCCTGTCTCCCCCAAAAGCACTCTTTTGTCGTTTTTTACCAGTCGGTGTGAGAGATATGCCAACGAGCCGCATTTCACACAAATGGCATGCACCTTTGTCACCTCATCGGCAATGGCGCATAGGGCGGGCATCGGCCCGAAAGGAACACCACGGAAGTCCATGTCCAATCCGGCAATGATAACCCTTATGCCACGGTTCGCCAGTTGGTTACAGACATCCACCAACCCCTCATCCAAGAACTGAGCCTCATCAATGCCTATCACCTCATTATCCCCAGCCAGTAAGAGGATAGAGGAGGAAGAGTCGATCGGTGTACTCGGTATCGCATTTTGATCATGACTGACAACATCCACGTCGCTGTATCTCGTATCCAGCGACGGTTTGAAAATCTCCACACGTTGTTTGGCAAAGGTCGCACGTTTCAACCTTCGTATCAGTTCCTCTGTCTTACCTGAAAACATCGAACCGCACACCACTTCTATTCTACCGGGGCGATGTGATTCCCCCTGCAAATATTCCATCATATCGCCACAAAATTACAAATCTGTTTTAAAAATTGCAAAGAAAAGCACTTTTTTTTCGATGTTTAGGAACAATTAAATAATAATTACATTATATTTGCATGGTCTAATATTCAAAATGGGCATGTTATATGTAGTACCCACACCGGTGGGAAACATGGAGGATATCACGCTGAGGGCGATACGGATTCTGAAGGAAGCCGACCTTATCTTAGCAGAAGATACCCGTACTTCGGGGATTCTCTTGAAGCATTATGATATAAAGAATCACCTGATGTCGCATCATAAGTTTAATGAGCACGGCACGACAGCAGGTATCGTGGAGCGCCTCAAGGCAGGACAGGTAATAGCCCTGATCAGTGATGCGGGCACGCCTGGTATCAGCGATCCTGGTTTTTACCTTGTACGGGAAGCCATTGCGGCAGGCATAGAGGTGCAGACACTGCCTGGAGCTACCGCCTTCGTCCCGGCATTGGTAAGTAGCGGACTGCCCGATGACCGTTTCTGCTTTGAAGGTTTCCTTCCGCAGAAGAAAGGAAGGAAGACACGTTTGGAGCAACTTGCAGAAGAAGAGCGCACTATGGTTTTCTATGAGAGTCCATTCCGTGTGGTAAAGACCTTGGAGCAGTTTGTGGAGTTCTTCGGAGCCGACCGGCAGGTAAGTTGCTGTCGTGAGATATCCAAGGTCCACGAAGAGAGTGTGAGGGGAACCCTCGAAGAGGTGATTGTCCACTTTAAGGAGAAAGAACCTAAAGGCGAGTTCGTTATCGTGCTTGCCGGAAAGAAAGATAACAAACAAAAAAAATGAAGTAATATGAAAAAATTATTATTTGCAGTATTGTGTATGCTGGCTATTGTTGCCTGCGACAACCAGAAGGCAACACCGGTGATGCCTGATGGTGGCATGAACGATTCTCTACAGAAGATTCTCGAGCAGAAAGACAATGAGCTCAATGATATGCTGGGAATCCTTAATGAGATACAGGAAGGTTTTCGTGAGATCAGCGAGGCAGAAGGGCGTGTCAACGTGGCCAAGGCCGGTGAGCGTGCCGACCGTGCTCAGCAGATGCGTGAGAACATGCAGTTTATCAGTCAGCGTATGGCCAAGAACCGTGAGTTGATAAAGAAGCTGCAGGATCAGCTTAAGAACAGCAACCTGAAGGGTGAGGAGTTCCAGAAGACCATAGATGGTTTGATTACTGAGTTGGAAGCCAAGAACCAGCAATTGCAGCAGCTCCAGGCAGACTTAGACACCAAAGATATCAAGATCATGGATCTTCAGGAGTCGAATGCCAACCTGAACACTCATGTTACCACCCTACAGGATGAGAGTGCCAAGAAGACAGAGACGATTAATAATCAGGACAAACAATTGAACACCGCATGGTTTGTGTTTGGAACAAAGAAGGAGCTGAAGGAGCAGAATATATACGATGATGGTAAGGTGCTGCAGAATAACTTCAACAAGAACTACTTCACGAAGATCGACATCCGCATAGACAAAGAGATCAAGCTATACTCCAAGTCGGTGAAGGTGCTCACCCCCCATCCCTCAAGCAGTTATATGCTCGTGCAGGATGCCAACAAACAGTTCACGTTGAAAATCACCAATCCGCAGATTTTCTGGAGTACCAGCAAGTATCTCGTGGTAATGGTTAAGTAATGCCTATCTCTTTGAGCTAAAGAAGTCTTTCATCAGTTGGCGGCATTCCTCTTCAAGGATACCGCCAACTGCTGTTGAACGGGGGTGCATCGCCCGGGGAGCATATTCCATAAACCCACGTTTGGGGTCTCTGCAACCAAAGACTATACGTGGTATCTGTGCCCACCCGATAGCCCCTGCGCACATCACACAGGGTTCTACCGTAACATACAGAGTACAGTCTGTAAGATATTTTCCTCCCAACATATTAGCTGCGGCAGTGACTGCCTGCATCTCCGCATGGGCAGTGACATCTGTAAGTGTCTCCGTCATGTTATGAGCCCGGGCAATGATACGGTCACGGCATACCACCACGGCACCAACGGGAATCTCCCCCTCGTTAAAGGCCATCCGTGCCTCATCCAACGCCCGCTGCATGAAATACTCATCTTTCTTCATCTGTTCTTCCGTCTGTGTCATATATGTTTTTTCTGTATTCTTTGATATAAACAGCTTCTATGGCATTCCCACCTCAACTGGGTATTTGAGTTTGTAAAAATACAAAAAAAATATGTTCAAGCCCCACAATATATCTTTTTTAACTAAAAACAAAACGGCTTAAAATGAATAATAAGGAAATCTACTCATCTTTAACATGGTTATTCACAGAAAAACTTGCTGAGTTGAGGAAAAAAGACTACCTTTGCAGATAGTGATCATCCAAAAGAATCTATACATGGCAGCACATAATGAATTAGGAAAGTGGGGAGAAGAAAAGGCAGCCCAATATCTGAAACAAAAAGGATATGATATCCTCAGGCGCAACTGGCGGTCAGGGCACAGGGATCTCGATATCGTGGCTTTATACGGAGAAGAGCTCGTCATCGTGGAGGTGAAGACACGTCGCAACCAACTGTTTGCCACACCAGAAGTCTCTGTCAACTGGCAGAAGATCCGTTCACTGACACTGGCCACCCATCAGTTTCTACGACTGCACCATATCAATGCCAGCATCCGCTTTGACATTATCACCGTGACAGGCACCAATGACGGGAATTGTACCATAAGGCACATCAGGGACGCATTCCTGCCCGCAAGAATATAAATAATGGAAAAGAAATATATCTTCATTGAAGAGACAGACAGTACGAACCGCTATCTCCACGACTATCAGTCTGATGGTGAGGAGATGACAATCGTGTACACTGATTTTCAGACGTCAGGCCGTGGACAAGGCAACAATCACTGGGAGTCGGAACAAGGAAAGAATATCACCTTCAGTATTCTCATCCACCCTCGTGAGGTACTCATTACCAAACAGTTCATACTCTCCATGTCAGGTGCACTGGCAATCAAGGATGTGCTGGACACCTATACGGAAGGTATCACCGTGAAATGGCCCAACGACATCTATTGGCATGACAAGAAGATCTGCGGTACCTTGATCGAGACATCAGTAAGCGGGAAATGTATCCATGACTGCATCTTCGGCGTAGGTGTCAACGTCAATCAGCGACAGTTCTCGAGCGATGCACCTAACCCTGTGTCACTCTACCAGATACTAGGTCATGAGAGCGACCGAACGGAGATTCTTAGGAATATCGTAGAGCGATTCGAGTACTATCTTGTAATGTTGCGGGAAAGAGGTTACGAAGCCATCACACAACAATACCTAAGCGTGCTTTATCGCAAGGAAGGTGTTTATAAATACGCTGACGCCAACGGTCGTTTCTATGCACGTCTGCACACCGTGGAAGACGATGGGCATCTGATCTTAAGGCGCATCGACGGTCACCTGTCAAGTTATGCTTTCAAAGAAGTAGAGTTTATCATCCAGTGACATATTATATAATTAGGTATAACCTTAAAACAATACAGATATGAAAAGATTTAATCGTATATTACTGAAGTTGAGTGGAGAGAGTCTGATGGGTGAGCAATCCTACGGCATCGACCCCAAGCGACTGGGCGAATATGCCGATCAGATAAAAGAGATCTATGAGATGGGGGTTCAGATAGGTATCGTGATTGGCGGCGGCAATATCTTCCGCGGATTAAGCGGTAGTCAGAAAGGATTCGACCGTGTGAAAGGGGATCAGATGGGTATGTGTGCCACTGTGATCAACTCTTTGGCACTGAGCAGCGCCCTGGGTGCGGTAGGTGTAAAGAATAAGGTGCTGACAGCCATCCGCATGGAGCCTATTGGTGAGTTCTATACCAAATGGAAAGCTATTGAGGCCCTGGAGGCAGGAAATGTATGTATCTTCTCCGCCGGCACCGGATCTCCTTATTTCACTACCGATACCGGCTCTTCTCTTCGCGGCATCGAGATTGAGGCTGATGTGATGCTGAAGGGAACACGTGTGGATGGTGTGTACACCGCCGATCCGGAGAAAGACCCTACAGCTACAAAGTTTTCGGAGATAACCTATGACGAGATATACAACAAAGGACTGAAAGTGATGGATCTCACCGCCACCACGATGTGCAAGGAGAACAACCTACCGATCTACGTCTTCAACATGGATGTGGTGGGGAATCTGAAAAAAGTAATAGAAGGCGAGGATATCGGAACACTCGTCCATCTGTAAACGTATTCCGTTAGAAGATCTTTATAGGTCTTCTGTCTCATTGACGTAATCAACATACTCCCCTTCGTCTTCCGAGATAATCTTTCTGGAACGCTCATCGGCATTACGAGGATCAATAACCACTTCTTGATCTTCGTAATGTTCTTGTTGACGGGTGACTTCCTCGTATTCCTTATGAAACGCCATGCGGGCCCTTCTGAACACACCCACAAAACCGAGCACCACAAAAAGCAGCAGGAAGAGTCCGCACAAAAAGATAAAGAACAGGAACTTCAGAAAAAACATAAAAGCTAACGATTGGCGACTTTCATACGGTGATTAAGGATAACAGACAAGAGGATATACCACACCACGATGATAGAGAAACCAAGAACGTGAAAGAGCAAAAGTATCAACGCACTTGTAATAAGGAAAAAGACACGCACCTCATTTCCTTTCAACGTCCAATGCTTCACTTTCAAGGCAAACATGGGAACCTCAGCAACCATAATCCAACAGCTCAGTATCAGGAGGACTATCAACAGCCAAAAGATGTAAGTGGAGGCATACAGACGATTACCAGACCCAACGATCAGCGCACTCCAGAACAGGGCATTAGCCGGTGTGGGAAGGCCGATGAAGGAAGAGGTCTGTCGCTCATCGATATTAAACTTCGCCAACCTCAAGGCAGAGAAAGCTGCCATCACGAAAGAGAGGTAGGGTATCAAGAATCGCATACCTTCCAAGAAGGAGGGGTAGTCCATCACTGACAATTGATAGAAGAGCATCGCAGAGGGCGCGACGCCAAATGTTACGATATCAGCCAGAGAATCAAGTTCCTTTCCGATGGGTGACGACACATTCAACAGACGTGCTGACATCCCATCGAAGAAATCAAAGACAGCACCTGCTATTATCCAGAACATCGCCATTCTCATATCACCGCCAAAAGCACACGAAACAGCAACGCAACCTGACACCAGGTTACAACAAGTGATGAAATTGGGTATGTGTTGGGTCATTCTCTATTGGTTTTTAGTTATTTCAGTCGGGCGATTACCGTCTGGTCACCCGTTGTCGACTGTCCCATCTTCACGCACACCTCTGTTCCCAAAGGCAAGAACACATCTACACGAGATCCGAACTTGATAAACCCGAGATGCTCGTCGATATAACAGTCTTCCCCATCCTTGGCGTAGGTAACGATACGACGGGCTACAGCACCTGCAATCTGACGTACCAACACCTCCTCGCCATCATCTGTTTCCAACATGACATCGGCATGCTCATTCTCCTCACTGGCTTTTGGAAGCCATGCCTTATGGAAGTTACCATTCTGGTGACGGACAAATTTCACCTTCCCATCCACAGGAAACCAGTTGGCATGAACATTAAACAGACTCATGAAGACAGAGATCATCAAACGCTTGTCATGAAAATATTTGTCTTCCATCACTTCCTCTATCACTACGATCTTGCCATCCGCAGGTGCCACGACGATCTTCTCTGTCTCTCCATTGAAATAACGGATTGGACAACGGAAGAAGTTAACCATGACACAATAGACGACAATAGCAATGACGGCATAAATATAAAAAAGGAGTGAGGAACCCATAAGCCGCCATAGCAGACCACCCACCAACAACAATGCCGCAATGGCATATATCAGAGTGTTTGTCCCTTCTCTGTGCAGACGTATGTTCTTTAATCTCTTTATTCTTTTTCCCATGTTGACCGAAAGTCGATTCGCATGCAAAGTTAATAAATAAAATTGATACAGACAATGAGTAATAAAGAATTTTCTTTATAAAAGTTATTTTACCATTTTATTTTGGTATTATAACAGATTATTCGTATCTTTGACCCTCAAAATATCCGTTATCCATGGAAGACTTCGTACATTTGCATGTTCATACCTACTACAGTATTCTCGACGGACAATCGAGTATTCCTAAGTTAGTTGACAAAGCCATTGCCAACGGCATGAGAGGCATGGCCATCACCGACCATGGTGATATGTTTGGAATAAAAGATTTTTTTGATTACTGCAACAAGGTAAACGGTAACAGAAAGAAAGAAGGTCTGGAGCCTTTCAAACCTATTTTCGGCTGTGAGGTGTATGTAGCCAACAGGAAGAAGGAAGAAAAGGAGAAAGATCAGGGTGATCTCCGCCGTTACCATCTTATCTTGTTGGCCAAGAACTATCAAGGCTACAAGAACCTGATAAAGATTGTCAGCAGGGCATGGGTCGATGGTTATTATATGCGTCCCAGAACCGACAGGGCGGATATTGAGCGTTATCATGAGGGTATCATCTGTTGCTCAGCCTGTCTGGCAGGTGAGGTACCTGCCAAGATTTTACATGACGATATTGCCGGAGCCCGTGAAGCTATTGAATGGTACCATCGTGTTTTTGGAGACGACTACTATCTGGAGCTGCAGCGTCATGAGGTAAGGGATCCCTATATCCGTGCGAACAGAGAGACCTTTCCTTTGCAGCAACGGGCTAACAAAGTAATCATCGAACTGGCGCGGGAATATGGTATCAAACTGATATGCACCAACGACGCCCACTTCGTAGACGAGGACAATGCCGAAGCACACGACCACCTCTTATGTCTGTCCACGGGTAAAGATCTCGATGACCCTTCCCGTATGCTCTACTCCAAACAGGAGTGGTTCAAGACCCGTGAGGAGATGAACGAGGTGTTTGGTGACATACCGGAGGCTCTCTCCAATACAGTCGAGATTCTCGACAAGGTGGAGACCTACAGTATTGAGCATACACCCATCATGCCTGTCTTCCCCATCCCGGAAGAGTTTGGCACAGAAGAGGAATATCGCAAGAAGCTCACACCGCAACAGATCTATGATGAGTTCACATCAGATGAGAACGGACAAAACCAGCTGCCCAAGGAAGAGGGTGACAACAAGATAAAGAAACTTGGCGGTATCGACCGGCTCTACCGTATCAAGTTCGAAGCTGACTATCTGGCAAAACTGGCTTATGAGGGAGCACAACGGCTTTATGGAGATCCCCTTACCGAAGAGGTCAGGGAACGAATCAATTTCGAGCTACACATTATGAAGACAATGGGATTTCCCGGCTACTTCCTTATCGTACAAGACTTTATCAACTCCGCCCGTGATCAATTAGGTGTGATGGTAGGCCCCGGACGAGGCTCCGCCGCCGGTAGCGTTGTGGCTTATTGTCTGGGAATCACGAAGATAGATCCTCTCAAATACGACCTCCTTTTTGAGCGTTTCCTTAATCCCGACCGTATCTCTCTGCCGGATATCGACACTGATTTTGATGACGATGGCCGTGGAAAGGTATTGGAATGGGTGGAAGATAAATACGGCCATGAGAACTGCGCCCATATTATTACCTATGCCACTATGGCCACCAAAAACTCCATCAAAGATGTGGCTCGCGTGGAGAAAGTGCCACTGGAAGTCGTGAACCACCTTTGCAAACAGATTCCCGACCGTTTGCCTGACAATATGAAGATGAATCTTCCCAATGCCATCAAATGCGTGAAAGAGCTGAGGGATGCCGAGGTATCTACAGACGTGCGAATGAGCAATACCATTAAGTATGCTAAAATGTTGGAGGGGACTGTACGTGGCACCGGTATCCATGCCTGCGGCTTCATCATCTGTCGTGACCCCATCAGCGACTGGGTTCCGGTTTCCGTGGCGGAAGACAAGAACGACCCGGGGCACAAACTTCACTGCACACAATACGACGGGCATGTCATAGAATCGACAGGACTGATCAAGATGGACTTCCTGGGACTGAAGACATTATCTATCTTGAAAGAAGCTGTTGAGAACATCCGACTGACAACGGGTAAAGTGATAGACCTTGACAACATCCCTATCGACGATGCCCTCACATATCAGTTGTATTGCAAGGGACAGACCATCGGTACCTTCCAGTTTGAGTCACCCGGCATGCAGAAATATCTACGTGAGCTGCAACCCAGCGTTTTCGAGGATCTCATTGCCATGAATGCCCTCTACCGTCCGGGACCTATGGATTACATCCCTGACTTCATCAAACGAAAAACAGGAAAGGAAGAGATTACCTATGATATCCCTTGCATGGAGAAGTATCTGAAAGAGACATACGGCATCACCGTCTATCAAGAGCAGGTGATGCTCCTCTCACGACAATTGGCCAACTTCACCCGCGGTCAGAGCGACTCCCTACGAAAGGCCATGGGTAAGAAAAAGATTGCTGACATGGAGAAGCTCGAGGTGCTCTTCTACGAAGGGGGTATGAAGAACGGCCACGACAAGAAGGTGCTCAACAAGATTTGGGAAGACTGGAAGAAGTTTGCCTCCTACGCCTTCAACAAGAGTCATGCGACATGTTATTCATGGGTAGCCTATCAGACCGCCTATCTGAAAGCCCACTATCCGGCTGAATATATGTCAGCGGTGATGAGCCGTAACTTAGACAATATAACGGAGGTGACGAAGCTTATGGACGAATGCCGTTCTATGGGTATCAGCACTTTAGGACCTGACGTCAACGAGAGCCGTAGGAAGTTCAGTGTGAACCAGAAGGGAGAGATACGTTTCGGACTGGCCGCCATCAAAGGTATGGGAGGTGCCGCCGCTGATGCTATCATCACAGAACGTGAGAAGAACGGTCCTTATAAAGATATCTTCGACCTGGTACAGCGTGTCAACCTCTCTGCCTGCAACAGGAAATGTATTGAGAGCCTTGCCCTCAGCGGAGGATTAGACAGTTTCAATATCCAGCGAGAGCGCTATTTCGGATTAAACAAACGTGGTGAGAGTTTTCTGGACACACTGATCAGATATGGTCAGAAATACCAGGCAGAGCAACAAGAAGCTACGATGTCACTTTTCGGATTAGGCGGCATAGAGATTACCACGCCTCCCATTCCACAGAATGAAGAATGGAGTATGATTGAAAAACTCAACAAAGAGCGTGACTTGGTAGGCATCTACCTCTCGGCTCACCCTTTGGATGATTATGAGGTTGTGCTGCAAGGACTGTGCAACACCCGTTGTAAAGAGTTGACGGATACGGTGGATCTGGCCAAGAAGGAGATTATTACGGTGGGTGGCATCGTCACCAGTGTCAAAGAGCGTATCGCTGCCAAGAGTGGAAAACGATACGGAGTTGTGACGATGGAAGATTATGAGGACAGTGGAGAACTGAAACTCTTCGACGAGAACTGGGGTAACTGGAAAGGGATGTTCCAGGAAGGAAACACCATTTTTATCACTGCCAAGTGCGTAGAGAGGTACCCTGACAGTAACATTTACATTTTCAAGATTTCCGACGTCAAATATCTGCAAACGGTCAAAGAACAGCAGATAGAACGTATCACCATCAGCTTGCCTGTGGAGGATATTACCGATGAGGTGGTCGCTGACCTTTCCACACTCATCAACAACAACCAGGGTAAGTCAGAACTCTGTTTCCGTTTCATCGACAACACCGGACGCCAGCCGGTAACGGTCAGGAGTAAGAGTCACCGTGTGGATATCAATAAAGGGATTTTACAATACATCAAGGAACATCCTTTTATGAATTTTTCCATCAACTGACAGATTGCCATCATTGATGAATGGCACAATATTTGTTGAATTCTTTATAAAGTAACAATCAATAATAATTATTATGGAAGTAACAATAACAACTGAGAATTTTGAGAGTCTGAAGAATGGCAGCCTGCCATTAGTAGTTGATTTCTGGGCAACATGGTGCGGTCCCTGCCGAATGATAGCTCCGTATATCGCACAACTGGCAGAAGAGTACGATGGTAAGATCGTAGTGGGCAAGTGTGATGTAGAAGAGAACGACGATATCGCCATGGAATTTGGTATCCGTAATATTCCAACGATTCTGTTTATGAAAGACGGAAAAGTCGTTGACAAGCATGTAGGTGCCGCTACCAAAGCAAAATTACAGGAAAAATTTGAGAAACTGTTATAGTAGGAAAAGGCTTGTCGAATGACAAGCCTTTTTCCTATCTCCTCTTTGGCGTCATCGTTATCAGTGGAATCATCATCTCCTCCAGTGAGATGCCGCCATGTTGGAATGTGTTACGATAGTATGACACATAATAATTATAATTGTTGGGATAGGCAAAGAAAGTGTCACCTGTAGCGAAGACATACGATGTGCTGAGATTCGGTGACGGCAGATGAGCCTGTGAGGGATTTTTGATACAGAACACCTCCTTAGCATTGAAATTCAGGTTCTTTCCCAATTTATACCTCAGATTAGTATTCGTATTTCTGTCACCGATTATTTTGACAGGCTCATTGGTACGAATACTACCGTGGTCTGTTGTGACAATGACGGTGTAGTCCTCCTGTGCCAGACGTTTGAACAACTCCTGTAACACGGAATGCCGGAACCAGCTTAGTGTGATGCTGCGGTAAGCGCTCTCATTGTTTGCCAACTCCCGAACCATCTTTGATTCCGTACGAGCATGAGAGAGCATATCGATAAAGTTAACCACCAACACATTGAGGTCATTGTTCTCCAACTGACGGAACTGCTGCATAAACTTCTCGCCACCTACGGAGTCATAGATCTTATGATAAGAGAAGGTGTCGTGTCTGCGATAGCGGCTCACCTGTGTCTGGATAAGAGGTCCCTCGTTAAGGTTCTTTCCCTCATCCTCATCCTCATCGACCCAGAGGTCGGGGAACATCTTGGCGATCTTGTTGGGCATCAATCCACTGAAGATCGCATTACGGGCATACTGGGTGGCTGTGGGAAGGATGCTCATATACAGTTGTTCGTCTATCTCGAACATATCTGCCAATTCATTGGAGAGCATCCTCCACTGGTCGTAACGGAAATTATCAATAACAATCAGGAAGACCTTCTTTTTTAGGTCTAACAAGGGGAATACGGTTTTCTTGAAAAGCTCAGGACTGATCATAGGACGATTCTGTGTGGTGATGAAACGGTCGTATTCATCCATCCAGTTGAGATAATTCCTTTTGATGAACTTCCCGAAAGCATTATTGGCCTCCGCCTTCTGCATCCGCAGCATCTCCATCATGTTACTGTCGGTACTGCTCAGTTCCAGTTCCCAGTGCACAAGTCTTTTATAAACATTCACCCAGTCACTCCATGTACGACAGTCGTCTATCTGCGAACTGATCTCCATAAAGTTCTGTTGGTAGCCACTCTGTGTCACCTCACTCTCTATCTCCTTCCGGTGGATATTCTTCTTCAAAGAAAGAAGGATCTGGTTAGGGTTTACCGGCTTGATGAGATAATCCGCGATCTTCGAGCCGATGGCTTGGTTCATGATATCCTCTTCCTCACTCTTGGTAACCATCACCACGGGTGTGGCAGGAGAGATCTCCTTGATCCGCTGCAGTGTCTCCAGTCCGGTGATGCCGGGCATCATCTCATCCAGTAAGATAAGGTCGTAAGCGCGTTGCTGGCAGCGTTCTATGGCATCCGCGCCATTATTCACCGTTTCCACCTCATATCCTTTCTTTTGCAGGAAAAGGATATGTGCTTTCAAGAGATCCACCTCGTCATCAACCCATAAAAGTAAACCGTTTGTCATATATCTTCTGCGTAAGATTAAAAACCTTCTAATTCATAATATTCATCCTCGAGATTTGGGATCTTTTTCTTCTCTGTCTTATTTACAGGGGTGACAGCCTTCTTTTTGGCAGGTATCGTATCATTCTTCCTCCTGATGACATTGCCAAAGCCGTCGTTGAAATCAATGCCGGTATCTTCTATCAACGGCTGGCGAGACGTCTTCACGCTCTCCCGCACATTACTTGTCGTTTTCTTAACCGACGGCGTCGTAACAGGAGCCTTAACCGTATTGGTCTGTCTTACCGACGTTTTCTTGTCATCTTCCTTCTTTACTGCCGGCGCGGGCTGTTCTTCCATGATGATAACATCTGAGGTTTTGCGGGTTGTTGATGGAGTCTCATTACCTTTCTTGACAGAGTCTTCTTCCTCCGGTATCACCAGGATATCCCCATTACCTCCGTCGGTTGAGATACCCAGGTCTATCAGCATACCATCATCAACGACTCCACCCTCATACAACTCTTTATCAGAAGAATCAGACTCCGGTTGCTCCTGATACTCGATAGACTCCGGCTCTGTCAGCAGTCGCACCGTACTTATCCGCAACGGGATAAAGTGCCGTTCATAGAAGTCATCATAGTCTTGGTAACTATACTGCACTCCCAGCAAGGCCATATTTGGCTCACTGATAAGAATCTTACGACAATACGCAGTCAGTGACCTTATGCGCTCGTTATCCAACAACTGCCGGGCGTATTGCAACACCTCATCATAACTACGGAAACCGCTCACCATCATACGGTGCAGCCCCTCATGCTCCTCTATCTGTATCTCGAAGTTTCTTACCAGGTAATTGGTGAAGTTATAGCGTGCCAACTCGAACAACAGCTGGTTTTCGTTGACAGAGTCCGGCTCATAGGCGAAGATAAAGACAAAAGGATCATTACGCTCCACCGTAAACTCCTTAACGTTGATGGAATCACTGTCGCTCATCATCACCATACGACGCTCCCAGATATTCTCCATATCGAAAGTGCCGCCATGGATCCGTCGACCGCCTTTCACCCCATTGATAATCATTCCTGCCAATTCGCTGACACTGCTCTGCGGGTAGTCTCTCACCACCGTCTCCATATCCTCCAGGCATCCTTTGCTATTACCTTCATTCAGCCGTGTCATACCCAGAATAAAGATAAACTTGTCACGGTTCTCTCCTCGTGGGAATCGGCTCGCAGAAAGGGCTGCGTTACGATGAACTGTAAGGAAATCGTTTTTCTTAAATGCCTCATAGGTAACAGTATAGAGAGAATCCTCCATATGCTCGCCATATCGTGCGTTCTCCATATAATAAGGATTACTCAACAAGGCCGTCCATTCACTGTCAGGATAATCCCTCTTCAACAGACTCAGATATTGCTCTGCCCGTGAGGGATTTCCTTGTCGTTGATACAACAGCCAAAGATGATAATACACCTGATCGAGATGCTCATAATCAGGATACTGTGTCAGTATTCGCTGCAAGTTACGCTCACTCAACATCAGATTATTCAGTTTGTCCTTGAATATCACGCCACTATGATAGAGACCGTCTTTAATAATCTCATTACTGGCTTGCATCTGTTCTTCGGTAAGTGGAATCTGGGCGAGATAATACTCTCGGTGATGCGGATCGTCGGCTATACTATCATTCACAGTGCCAAGCGAGTCCTGTGGAGCCTCATGATCCCCTATCTGCCCATCGGTAATATCCTCAGCGTCATTACCTACGCCGATATCTGCCACCACCGTCTTATTCACACGTTGCCAGTTATCTACATTCTCACGCTTTCCCCACAATTTCTCGAAAGTCGTCTTTCCCTGACTCACAGCCATCGGGTTATAGAAATACCAAGTGGCATTCTGATTTGTCTGTGTGGGTGTCTGTCGGGTTGTCGCATTCCTGTTTGCCATGCCTCCCTGCTGTTGCAGTTGCTTTTGAGCGTCCTCCTCCATACGGGCCCGTTCCTCCTCCTTTTCTTTTTTCTTCAGGGCCTCGATTATCTTATCGATCGCTGCGAGACGCTCCGCTTCCGGCATACGCGCCAAAACCTGCAGGGAATCTTGCAGATGAATCCCTTCGGTATAGGGCACCAACTCATCCAGGATCTTCGAGCGCTCCGACAGTTGCTCATAGTCATCCCGGTCTTTATCCAACAGTCCGATAGCTTCCCCGTAACAACGCTGCGCGTCACCAAATCGCTCCTTGGCCCAATATAAATCCCCCAGTCGCAGCAGCAACACACCCTTCTCTATTCCTGAACGTTTCGCCTTGGCATTCCCTTTCTCATAGGCGCCGATGGCCTGTAGTGTGTCTTTCTGCATCAGGTAGATATTTCCTATAGCATAATACACCTGGTCGAGATATTCCGTATTCTTCTCTGAAGCTGCCATCCTCTTCAGACGAGAGATCATCTGACGGGCATTCGTGCCTGCCATCACCTCAGTCATGGCAATACGCGCGTTGAACTCCAATTCATAGGGAGGGTTCATGCGAACCACCTTACGGAAAGCGTTATAAGCGTCTGTCTTCTTTCCCAAGGCAGCCTGAAGTTGTCCCATCAGAAACCACTCACGCGCTTTCTGTTTCCGCCGCATCTCATGACGTATCACCTTTTTCAGATAAGGTATCGCCTTCTCGTATTGATGCAGGTGTATGTAATAGTCGGCATAGGTATAGTCCCATTCCTTTATCGCCCGCCAATCCAACGAGTCACGCTGCATCTTTGTGATAACATCCTCCGCATCATAAATCCAGTCCTGCTCGATATAGCACTTCGCCAACCATGCCCTTGCCTTTCCGTAAATAGCGGGTTGAGTGGCATACAGCCTGCTCATATAGGCGAAGGTAGAGGCGGCATCCTCAAAAGCACCCTCATGAAACTGCGACCGTCCCATCAGCATCCAGGCTTTCCATAGGAAGGGGTTATACTCCCTGCGGTTCAGCCACTCGATATCCTTGGCTGTCTTTCTCCTGTTCTTACTCCACTCCGGACGACGGGTGATACTATGCTGCTTTATCGCTTTCTTACTCTTCTCGATAGCCTTGTCGAAATTACCCTTACCAGTCTCCTTACTGCCTTTACTACTCACCGTATAAAGCGGTATTGTCTCTGTGAAGTTATCTTTATGACCATTCTCCTTTTCCAACGAGCCGTCTATATACGCCTGAGAACCATTGAAATAGGTATTATAACGGGCATTGAAAGAGTGCCACCAACGACTCTTCGACGTATTCTTCTGCGTGGAGCAGGCTGTAAGAGTCATCAAGATGAAAGTGACGACAAGAAACAGGCCACACCAAGAAAGTGCGGCATTCCTCTTGTTTATATACTCTTTCCCCTTCATCTATTCACAAGGTTCATTCAGCAACATCACCAACTCATCCTTTATCTGGTCAGGCACCGAAACGCCACGGAGGATCAGGCTGCGATTCCAGTCTTTCACCTCCGACTGCCGCATAGTGTACATCACCTCACGGAATTGCTCCGCCTCCTCGTCGGTATAATCTTCAGATGACCGGCCTTTATAAGTATCCAGTTCCTCATCATCAAAATACTCTATGTTACGGGTTGCCGCCTCCATCATACACTCCTGCTCACATTTTGAGTTATCCCCATTGCAAGTGGTGCAGTCGTTGCCTGTAACAATAACGTCTGAACCGCCTTCCTTATTGTGAGAGAATAATCCTAATATCGCTGCTATAACACCCAGCGCAAGAAGACTGACGATGAGAACTGCCATGATCCTTACCTCCCTTAACCTTCTGTTTGTTGTATATTGAAACCCACCTGCTCCAAATGTTTCCAAAAGAGCGGATAACTCTTGCTGACCACCTGAGGGTTATTGATGCGGAGCCCCGGGATTTTGAGAGCGACAGGGGCAAATGCCATGGCCATGCGGTGATCCTCATAGGTGTCGATGGGATCAAAAGAAGCCTCACAGCGCTCCCCATCCCATATCAGTTCCTTGCCATCCACATCACGTATTACATACCCCAACTTACGCATCTCTGTCTTCAAGGCCTCCATACGATCTGTCTCTTTGATCTTCAGACTCTCCAGACCCGTGAAATGGAAGGGGACATCCCTCAAGGCACAACATACCACGAAGGTCTGCGCCATATCCGGCTGATTGATGAAATTATAGTCCAAACGGGGTAATACGGAGTGTACCTTCCTCAGTGTCACGGTAGTGGGATTGCCGCTATCCTTATCCTCAAAGATGGTCTTCACCCCCAACATCGAGAAGAGATACCTCACCCCGGAGTCACCCTGCCGTGAGCTGTCACATAATCCCGGCAGTTGAATCTCTGCCCGGAGATCCTCGCACAACGTCATTATCTCATACCAATACGAAGCGGCACTCCAGTCATTCTCTATCTGGAAAGGACGCAGGGTATAGCCACCGGGCTCTGCTTTTATCGTCCTCATGTCCGTCCACGTCACCCTCGCTCCGAAGTCGTGCATCAGATGAATGGTCAGGTCGATATACGGGCGGGAGATGATGGTACCTGTCAGGGTCAGCTCGATACCTTTCTTCATTACCGGTCCTATCATCAAGAGGGCAGAGATATACTGCGAACTCACACTTCCGGGAATCTCCACCTTGCCGCCCTCCAGTTCTTTTCCGCGGATACGCAAGGGAGGAAATCCCTCCTCTCCTTCATAGGAGATCTCTGCCCCGAGATACCGCAGGGCATCGACCAGCACCTGTATGGGACGGTGCCGCATCCTTTCGGTGCCGGTGATGGTATGCTCACCGTCTGTTACGGCAAGGAAAGCCGCCATAAAACGCATCGCTGTTCCTGCCGCTTTGATATCTATCGTGTCGGGCATGTCCTGCAATGCCCGAAGGATTACCTGAGTATCATCACAGTCGGAAAGATTCTCCGGCATTACCTTTCCTTGAGCCAGCGCATTGATAATCAGCGCACGGTTGCAGATACTCTTGGAGGCAGGGAGTTGGATCGTACTATGAATATATTGTGGAGGAGATATCTTATATTGCATGACTACACCTTATATTTTTTGCAAAAATACGATTTTTTTCTTTATCTTTTCAAAAACACCGCCAAAAGTTTGCAAATGTCATTTAAAGATTGTAATTTTGCAGTCGTTTTAAAAGGTTTCGGGATTTAGCGCAGTTGGTAGCGCACACGTCTGGGGGGCGCGAGGTCGCTGGTTCGAGTCCAGTAATCCCGACAGAAAGAAAATCCAAACCGCTGATTATCAGTAGTTTGGATTTCTTTTATGCTCTAAATTGGCGTGTTTTTGGCGTACTAGTTATTGTTTTGGCGTTCCTTGACTCCTGATTTTGCAGTTTGCAATCTCAGAGTTTGCAGATAGTGGCTTTAATATTTGGGTATTCTGTACTCTCTGAGATTGAGCCAGACCATTAAGCCTATTGAACAAACAAAGAACAAAAACACTAATAATGGAAACCACAGTCTCTCCCATAACTCATCCCATAGGCATCTGTTGAATGCAGCATATATGGCATAGCCTACACTGGTTATTGCCATAATAACCATTGCCCAGAAGTTCCACCAAGAAAGATAGATACCCTTGTTGTTAAGCACCTTCTTTAATTCCTCAGTCTTCTTGTCACATGTTCCAGTGAGTGATTTCATCGAAGATACGGTTTGCTTGTCTATGTCCTCTTTTACTTTCTGTCCTGCCTCTCCTACTGTCGTGGCAACATGTTTGTTGATTGTTATAGGAAGGGCAGACAACAGATTCTTGTCATCTTCAGAAAGACTTACTTTTATATCCTTGCAGCCTTCCAGACGTTTCACAAGCCTTTCCATAGTCTCTAAAATCTTAGCGTTCTGCTCTTGCTGTCTGTCAAAATTCCGTTGTATTTGTAGGATTTTCTCCAGATAGTCAGTACTAAACGTTGATTCTCCCCCGATAGGAGCTGGCACGTTCTCATTTTGAGACGTACCAGCTACAGTCATATTCTCCTTTTCTTCCTGCCCCTCCACATTGTCGAACAGGCTTTCTGCATCTTTATATTTTTTCATTACATTATATATTT
>FLNV01000025.1_pt1 | contig 20149 bp, 18 predicted proteins | sample 1140351 | NCBI WGS metagenome assembly FLNV01 (sample SAMEA3878207, study PRJEB12797) | bioreactor metagenome | biome: Moose rumen | place: Sweden | collected 2011-10 | reverse complement strand
GGCTGATGGCTAATGGCTGATGGCTAATGGCTGATGGCTAATAGCTAATGGCTGATGGCTAATAGCTGATGGCTAATAGCTGATGGCTAATAGCTGATGGCTAATAGCTAATGGCTGATGGCTAATGGCTGATGGCTAATGGCTGATGGCTAATAGCTAATGGCTGATGGCTAATAGCTGATGGCTAATAGCTGATGGCTAATAGCTGATGGCTAATAGCTAATGGCTGATGGCTAATGGCTGATGGCTAATAGCTAATGGCTGATGGCTAATAGCTAATGGCTGATGGCTAATAGCTGATGGCTAATAGCTGATGGCTAATAGCTGATGGCTAATAGCTAATGGCTGATGGCTAATGGCTGATGGCTAATGGCTGATGGCTAATAGCTAATGGCTGATGGCTAATAGCTGATGGCTAATAGCTGATGGCTAATAGCTGATGGCTAATAGCTAATGGCTGATGGCTAATGGCTGATGGCTAATGGCTGATGGCTAATAGCTAATGGCTGATGGCTAATAGCTGATGGCTAATAGCTGATGGCTAATGGCTGATGGCTAATAGCTAATGGCTGATGGCTAATAGCTGATGGCTAATAGCTGATGGCTAATGGCTGATGGCTAATAGCTAATGGCTGATGGCTAATAGCTGATGGCTAATAGCTGATGGCTAATGGCTGATGGCTAATAGCTAATGGCTGATGGCTAATAGCTGATGGCTAATGGCTGATAGCGGTTTAGTGATAAATTATTTTCTTTTGCTATTGGCTATAGGCTATAAGCTATAAGCTACAGGCTAATTTATTTCCAAAAAAACAAAAAATGATTAAAAAGCAAGAAATTAATGATGATTTGAGAGTACAGCATGGTGATGTTTACAAGAAATTCTTTTGTGAACACAACTTGGTTTTTTCTACTAATAATGTGATAGATTGGTGAATCTGAATTTGAGAGTCATTTAATAATTTCAAGATTAAACAAAAAGTTTCTACAAAGACTTATTGTGGAGTGAAATTTAATCAGACTTGAAAAGTATATTTGAATAAGATTTATGAATATGATTGATTGGAAAATTCTTTTGTTGTAACAAATTTTGATGATACTGTAGTGGATTACTCTCCTATTCAGAAATTTTTGGATGAAAATTATGTGGCTGTATGAAATAAGTGAATTGAATTGTCTTTTATCTGTGAAAATCCGAGAGGGCATGGTTTTGGAGCTGGTGATGTGGTTTCATTATTGACTGTATTTGCTATGATGTACACTGAATGAACCATTACTCCGAGTATTTTGAAAAATTATGATGAATTTTTGAAGTCTGAAGTAGCTCAAGAATTGCACCACAAAGCTTGGTCTTTTGCTGATATTTTGATGGAATGAAGATCTACAGGGTCAGATATTTTTGTGAGTATGTCTAATGATTCTATGCCCATTGTCTATGTTTCAAAAAATATTGCAAATAATCATTTATATGAAAATGAAAAAGACAAGGACATGACAATTCACAAAAATATTTTTGATTTTTTATGAATCAAGAATTATGAACAGGAATTGCCATTTGATTTTTGAGTGTTTTATTTTGGTGTAGATTATGATACTGATTATGTAGATCAAGTTAGTCAGATTTACAAAAAGGAGATAAATGAAGTACAGACATATATTTATGATAAATTCAAAAATAATTGAGTTGTTGATGATGATTTTTATTTCTGAGATTTAGATTATGAGACTTTTTACAATAATTTTGTAGAAGTCTGAATTATTTTACATTTTAAGCTTTTAAAAGCTTTTGATAAAGTACTGAATAGTCCTTTGGATGAAAATAAAATTGATAAATTTATCAAAATCATAAATGAGTTTGGAGCTTTTTCTATCATTGTTGAATCGAACAACACATTTATTCCAGACATTAAAAATACATTTAATAGTCTGAAATTGTTTGATAATGAAAAAATTTGAATTTGTCCTTTGACATTGTGAAAGATGTGATGAAGTTTTTTGTTTGTTACTCCATACAAAAAATCCAGAAGGACAATCGCAAAGATGGTGGAAAAATATAATTTTACATGAAATAAAATGCATTTGGAGTATGCATCTTGGATTGATTGATATTCCGATGAGTGACTGAAAATTGAACAAGATTTGTCAAATGATGTGTTTTCAGAATATTTACAGTCTGGAAGTGTGTTTTATAAAGATAATTTTGGAAAGAATTATATTTGAGATTATAATGCGATTATTGAAAAAGAATCAAAATGAATCCTATTGGATTGTATTGAATGAAAACTTTATATTAATTGAAAAGATCTAACTTCAAAAGATTTAGTTTCACAATCCTCTACTGTAGAAATTTTGGATTATCTGATTTCAAATATATGACAGACGGTCTCAAGTAGTAATTTACCATATTCGAGCTATTCTACTCAGAGAAATCAGATGGCGTGAAAGATCATTTTACCATTGAAAAAATTGACTAAAAAATATTTTGGAAAAGAGATTGATTTGGATTGTGCAGGTTGATTGTGATGATTTAATCTGACTTTGACTGAGAAAGAGATCAAAATTTGAGTAGTAAAAAATGTTTAAATTGTAATTTGTATTATATATGAAAAATCAAATTGAAAAAACAAAAATAGATTTATGAAAAGTAGTAAAAAAATGATGAAGGTGAATTTTTTGGAAAATTAAGGATAAAATTTTCCTCGTACCAAAAAATGTCAGGCTGATTTCGTTATCGGTTTTTGTTTTTATGCTTGGTCGAGGAATTGGTTGAGACACATTTTATTCAATCTTTATTGAGTCAATTGTCGAAAATGTATTTCGAGTCTCATTGATTTGAGCTGTCTTGCCATTAGTGAAATTATTTGTTGCTCCTGCAATATGAGAGTTGAATGATGACAGTGATAAAAAACATGTATATGCTTTTAGCAAAATTCTTTATATTATATCGAGTGTTTTTTATGTTTTGGCATGATTTTTGAAAAATCCTCGATTTTTGTTAATTGCTGTGATTTTTAATTGAATTTGAAGTTCATCTACTTTTGTTACTTATTATAGTTCGGTTCGTGAAAATTGTAACAAAAATCATAGTGAAGCTTCTCGGTGATTGTTTTTCACTGGATTTAACTGAGCATATGTGGTTTGAGCTTTGATTTCAGCAATTTTGATACAATTTGTGAATTTACCATTTTTGTATGTTTTCATTGCTGTATTTTCTTTTTTATCATTGTTGATCGATTGGAAAATTCCGTTTCATGAATCTATGAACAAAGAAATATCAGAGAATCATTTTGACTTTGTAAAGAAATTTTGTAAGAGATGTTTTTCAATTCAGCCAATGAAAAATATGATTGTCTCTTTGAAATCTTCATCCAGATCTTTGTGGAATGGTTTGTGATATGAGATACTTTATGCACTTTTAGATTATTTGAGTTTATTATTTATTCCTTTAGTAGCGCTGTCTGATTGATTGTGATTATGACAAATTGCTATTGTTTTCGCGGTGATGAGATTACCATATATTTTTAATTTGTTTGTTTCGGGTCGAGATGAATGATTCAACAAAAAATTATTTATTGCTGTAATCTTGGTATTTTTGGCGTGATTGTTTATCTTATTATGATTTGACTTATCTTTTATAATAATATTAATTGTTTCGTTCTGTATCTCATTCGGACTTTCTGTCATGAAACCTGTTGTTTCAGCGATGATTACAGAACACGCAAAAAAAGATAATATTTGATTAATCTCTTGAGCTGAGCAATTCGCGACATTCCTATGAAATATTGCTTGATCAATTTGATTTTGAGTATTATCTTCAATTTTCACTATGAATATGGCATTTTTTATTGTCTGACTTTCATTGGCTGTTTTGGCTGGTTTGAGTTTCTTTAAGAGATGAAAAGAGAAAATGAAAAGAATAAAGTGAAAATAATTTTATGTTTTAATAAAAAACAAAATGTGAAATATGAATAAAATAAATAATTATAATCATTGAAGTGATAAAAGAATGAATGCTAATGATATCATGCGTTTTATTTCTGATAACAATTTATTGCATATTCATTCTGATTTATGAACGATTCTTAATTTTTCTTCTGATGTTAATATTTGTTTTTTGAATTTTTTTAAAGTATTAAAAGAAAGATGAGAAAAATTTGATGAAAAGGGAGTAATTACTAGTATTCTTAAAAAGCCAGAATATAATAATGAGAAGGATTTGGTTAAATTTCTGAATAACTTAATTAAATTAGCTTCTAAAAGGGGTAAGGATTGAAAATATTTTATTCCTCCAAAATATGTAAAAATTTTAGCAGATTTTAAAAATTTACCTGATAAGTTAGGTTCTTTGCAGAAAAAAAAGCAAATAGAAGAATTGATTTATGCAATTGAACAATGATGGTTGCCTTCATCTGCATTAGATGATTTTTATGGTTGAGCTACTTCTTGAATTTTAGATTGTGTTGAGATTAATCCCCTAATTTTAAGTGATATTAGGCATATGAAAGCTGCAAAATGAGTATCTGATAAATTAGATTTTTCTAAAGGTTTAAATTATTTTATACCAGAATATGATTCTGAGATGCAATTTAGGCTTAGTGAGTGATTTAAAAATTTGCCATCAGGTTCTTTAGTTACATTTAAAAATACTTCAAATTCTTGTGATAATTGAAAAGTCTTTGTTGTTGATGAAAATTCATATTATCGTTTGAATGTTGATAGAAAAACTTTATTAAGTGCATTATGACCTGTTTGAAGATTTTTTATAAAACAAGCTCAAAGTGGTACATGTTATCAGCTTGCATGATACATTTCTATGATACAAAATCCGCATTTTTATAGTAGGCTTTTATCTTGTTTGGAAAAAGATGGTGATTCATTAATCGTTTCATTACCTTCTCATTGTATAAAAAAGAATCTTTTATATTGAAAGACAAATGAATTTAGGAAAATTAATCATACGAATAAACTATTTGTTAAATTAGATGATAACTGAAAATTTAATTCATTGGATAAGAGACAAACAGTGACTGCTAAGCCATTATATCAGTCGTTGGAACATTTGTACTGAAAATACAGGAAGTATGATTATGCTGATAAATTTTTGAAACAATTTAAATTAACTGGTAAAAATTTGGATGTAGAGATAGATGTTGCAATTAAAAATATAAATAAATATATTTATAAATTCGAATGATGAAAATGGGTTAGATACACATTGGAACAAATTAATCAAGTGCAAAATTTTAAAGGAAAAAAAGAATTTAAATGTGTTGAAGATTTTTATAAAGAAAGTTGATATTCTTTTGAAATGTTTGACATGTTTTGATCTTGACGTTCTTATTGAAGTGTATTACAAGACTCTAATGTTACTTATTCTAATGTGAAAAATCTTTTGTTATATACTCAATTTGGTTATTGAAGAACCTTTTGAACAAAATCATCAGTTAATTGAAAAAGAGAAGTAAAATTATTACCTGAAAAATGATTATATTCTAGTCATGCTTATTCAATTTGTAGTTATGATTCTAAAACTGATATTGTTAAATATATTAATCCTTGGAATTCGGCTTTTGTATTCCAAATGAAATTATCTGAACTTGTAAAATATCTTTCGGAGGTTTCAACAAAAAAAATTGTTTAAGTTATTAAACTTTCATTGGCTGTTTTGGCAGTTTTGGCTGGATTGAGTTTCTTTAAGAGGGGAAAGGAGAAAGTGAAAAAATTAAGAGTTAAGAATTAAGAATTGAGAATTAAGAATTAAGAATATATGATGTATGAACTATTTAATTATTAATTTTTTCGTTATTAATTCTTAATTATTCTATGGTAGTGGAAATTTTTGGCAGAATGAATTTACTTCTTTTTTTGTTTCTGCTAATTTTGAGTCGTCGTTTCTATTTTGGATGGCTTGGTGTATGAATGAAGCAATTTGTTTTGTGTCGTCTCACTTTACTCCCCTTGTCGTCATTGCTGGCATTCAAATTCTGAGTCCTGATGGGTCAAATGGTTTACGAGGATCGTCTGGAATTGTAGATTTCGATGTGGAAATTCAAACTTTATCTAGAACTTTTTCCACTTCTCAACCAGAATACTCCTCTTTTGAGAAATCTATGATTATCATATGATTTTCTGTTCATCAATTTACTAATTTATATCAGTAGTTCAATAGTTCATTTGCAAGAATTTGTGCATTTTCTAGAGCTTGTCTTGCATATTCTCTGAATTCTGGTGTGCTTGCTTCTTTGAGAGCTACTGCAATTCCTGCGATAGTGTTCATATGTGGTCATCATTGCATTCATGGGAATACTGCTCTATCAATTCTTGTTGGGATATTTTCGATTGTGTCTTCTGGTTTTTTTAGTGGATTTGAAACAATTCACTTACTCAAAATTAATGCTCATCTTGGTCATCTAAGTGATTTATGAGTTGTCGTCATCATTACTTGGAATCAATGGTCAAGTGGGTTTGGTAGTAATCATGCTGCGATAAATCATCAAATGTGTGACATATCAGCATAGGCTACTGCTCATACTTCGTTCGCTATTTCAGAGAATTGATCAAAATCTAATGTCTTGGTATAAGCACTGAATCATGCTAAAATTATTTTGGGTTTATGTTCGTGTGCAAGTTTTCTTAGTTCATCAAAGTCTATATCTCAATTTTCGTTTGTCTTGTACCTAATAAAGTTGAATACTTTTGATATGAAAGTTACTGGTGCTCAGTGTGTTAGATGTCATCAGTGACTTAAGTCCATTCACAAAATTGTATCTCATGGATTCATGAGTGCTGTGTATACACATAAATTTGCAGCTGCTCCAGAAAGTGCTTGTACATTAGCGTGATCTGCGTGAAAAAGTTTCTTTGCTCTTTCAATTGCAAGTTGTTCAATTTTGTCTGTGTTTTCTTGTCATCCATAGTATCTTTTTCAGACAAATCATTCTGCATATTTATTTGCAAAGACACTTGATTGAGCTTGTAAGACTGCTTTTGATTGGTAGTTTTCGCTTGCAATAAGTTCCATTCAATTTGCTTGTCTTTGCTCTTCATCAAGTATTGCTTGGAATATTTCTGGATCTATATTTTGTAGCATTTTTTTTACTAAAATTATAAATTTTTTTATTCTCCCATTATTTCAAAAATTTCTTCCAAAACATGTCTATCGTTCATTAATTTTGGTACTTTTGAACATCACATTGCCCTATTGTTGTTTTCTAACCATTTTTGGAAGGTTCATGCCGAAGCTTTGTGGACTATTAGTTCATCTAATGTATTATTGTAATTTCTTTCATCGTAATAATTTGAAAAAGCTTTTTGTAATTCTTCATCAAGTACTTTTTGAAATTCTTTGATATCTTTTGGTTCTTTTCAAAATTCTATAATTCGCTCATATGCTCATCTTTGTGTTCATTTAGGTGTGACTGGTCATGCTGTGTAATCTGTTGCTATTGCTCAAACTTTTTTACAGGCTTCAATTATTGCTTTATCTGTATATTCTACTGTTGTTCACTCACCTACTACATCTATATAATACTTTGTCCTTCATGTTATTTTAATTTTGTAATATGGCTCAATTTCTGTGAATTTTACTGTATCTCATATTATGTATCTCCGTAGTCATGCATTTGTCGTGATTACAATCACATATTCTTTATCTAATTCAACATCTTCTAGTGAAATTACCTTTGGATTTTCTTTTCCAAATTCTTCATGTGGGATAAATTCATAAAATACTCCGTTATCTGTGAGCAAAAGCATATCATCTGCATCGTTTTCGCATTGACAAGCGAAGAATCACTCTGAAGCATTGTAGCTTTGCCAATATTTGAATTTTGGATCTGGAAATAATTCTTTGAGTGTATCTTTGTATAAATCTACTGCCATTCATCATCAAAAGAACACTTCAAAATCTGGTCGAATTTCATGGATGTTTGATTTTCATGTTTTTTCTAAGACTTTATACAAAAATTGTGTACATCGTGATGGTTGTCATGTGATTCACGTAATATTTTGGTGTAATGTTTCTTCAACAATCTTTTTTGATTTTTCTTCCCAATCCTCAATGAATGCTATGTCTGGGCTTGGACTTTTGAAAAGTCTGGCATATCGTGGTGTCCTTTTTTGCAAAATTGCTGTAATATATCAGACATTATGCTCTTTTGTATAAGGATTTTCTACAAAAGTTCATCATATTGCAATAGTCTTTCATGTACAAATTTTTGTCTTTGGATTTGCTTTGCAATAGTATGAGATGAGCTTTGTTCATCAATTAAATTGTGATGAATTGATATGCTCTTTGGTAAGTGGTAAATATTTTCATTTTTCTCAAGTCGTTCATGATGAAACAGCAAAAAGTGGAATTTTACCAGGATATGAAATATTTTCTTCTCATTTGAGCATGTATTCTACTCGTGGTTGGAATTCTTTGTAGGTAAAAATTGGTACATCTCTTTGAAATTGTTCAATTGTTTGAATATCGGCAAATCAGTATCTTTTTCAAAATACTGTGTTTCTGCATTTATGTATCAAATTAAACAAAAATTTTTCTTGATGTTCCAAACTTTCCTTTTTTCAAAAAGTTTTAATTTTAAATGCTGTCTTTGCTATACTATTTGCGATCATTCTTGGTAGTTTGAATTTTCTTTGAAGTTCCATTTTTTTTAAAATTTTAAATTTAAATTTTTTTTGTTTTTAATGTTCGATTTTTTTATTTCAAGAGAATATATATTTTTGAAAATGTGCTATTCGTTATTTTCCTTGATTTTCTTATTTTTATTATTATAATTCATTTTGCGTATTTGTATTATTATTGTTAAACTTAAAAATTAATTTATTATGGCTGAACACACTAAAGGTGCCAGAAAAAGCACTCATGACAAGCACACCAATCGGTCAAAGCCTGTCCAGGAGCAAAAGAAGACGAAAAATGGCAATTACAAGCCAAACAACGGCAAGCGCCGCTAATGTTTAATTTCAAAACAGAGGAGACGTTTCGTTTCCTCTTTTTAATTTCATATATTAAATGTATCTTTATATTCAAACACCTCCTTTAAATAATTCAAACAAATTACCACATCTTTTGGAACATTGTGTCCACAATGTTGATAATTTATCTTTTAGTGAATATTTTGATAGATGTCTAATTAAATCTCAAACATTTTTCTGATATACTAAGTTTGATATTTGAAATCGCGATGTAGCTGATTTTATAAAATCAATTGAATCTCCATTAAGTCTGAATATTTTCAAAAAGGAGAAAATAGCTCTGAATGTTGAGTTACAAGATAATATTTTTACAAATAGATTGAGAAAAATTGTCGAATCTGAACTTTGTTTGAGAGAAAATAATCGTATCTCGATATGAGATCTCGTTGATTATCACATGTCCTATTATAATTTTGATCATTATGTTATCACTGATGAAAATTACAACATAATTAAACATTGATTAAAAATTGTTAAATATTGAGATCGAAATGTTGATTTGATCAAAAAATTATCGAAAAAAATTAATAATGAATTAAATTATATTTTAATTTTAGGTTATCATCATTGGAAGGATCAGATTTTGATGCATTTTCTTGAAATCCTTATTGATTCTTGTATTGAATATAATGATAGATATTTATGTTGAAATTATTACTATCCATGTACTTGCATGATTGAATGAAATTGATATATTTCACTATCGATACCGCATTACAAATTACAAATTTCTAAAAACTTTTTTGAAGAAACTAAAAAATTCTATTTAAAGCTTCTTAATGATTGAGACACTCGTGAAAATATTATAATTAATTTGTTATACTTAAATCAATTAGCTGATAAACATGAAGTTAGAGATTTTATTCTGAATTTGTGATATAATGATGTTTTGGGCATTTTAGGCTAATATTTTTCTTTTTTTTACATTCGTTTTATTGAAATAATATATGATTATAAAGATTCTTTTAATTTATTTTTTGTTGATAAATATCGTAACATTCACAATTCGATGAATTGACAAAAGGAGAGCTATCAAAAAAAAATGGAGGATCCCAGAGAAAACTCTTTTGATTTTGACTTTGTTGGGTTGAATTGTTTGAGCTGTTTTTTGAATGCAAGTTTTCCATCATAAAACAATAAAATCAAAATTTTTGATATATTTCCGATCTGCAGTAGCTGCTTGGTTTATTATTTTATGAATTTTGTTTTATTTTTATTTACAATCATAGATGTTATATTTGATCCCAACTCCAATTTGAAATAAAGATGATATTACATTGAGGGCTTTAAAATTATTCAAAGAATTAAAAATTTTTATTTGTGAGGATACAAGGACTTTCAAAAAATTACTGTCAATGTATGAAATAGATTATTTTGATAAATCTTTTTATTCTCTGACAAGTTTTACCGATAAGTGAAAATTAAATTTTTATGTGAAATTGATGCAGGATAATGATATTTGAGTAGTTTCAGAAGCTTGAACTCCTTGACTGTCTGATCCTGGGAAATCTTTGATTCAACTTTGTAATGAAAATTGATTGAAATATACTGTTTTGCCATGAGCTAATGCGTTGGTACCAGGTGTGGTTTCTGCTTGATTTGATACGAGCAGTTTCGTATTCTTATGATTTTTACCACAAAAAAAATGAAGACAAACAATTTTGAAATTAATAATTAATAATTATGAATGAATGATGAAAAATACTCCAATATTTTTTTATGAGTCCGTACATAGATTTGAAAAATTATTGTCCGAATTACAGACACTTTCATTTAATTGAAAAATTTTTGTTTGAAGAGAAATAAGTAAAATGTACGAACAAATTTTCAATTGAAGTTTAGATGATTTGATTGAATTAGTGAAAAATAAGAAATTTAGCGTAAAAGGTGAATTTGTTGTCGGATTGTTGAATTAGTGATTTTTACAATATGTAATATTTGCTCGTAATTTATTTCAGTAATTACTATCTCAGTTGTATGCTCATCAGACTGTTTTCGCTTCTCACAGGTTATTTATTTTAAAAAAATATGTCGGATCATTCTTTTTTTCGAAGCAATATCCTAAAAATAATTTACAAGCATTTATGGGATCATAACAATCTCATTCTGTTAATCATAGGTTATATCTAGCTTTTAATCATGGTCATGGAGTTTTTCAATCAGCGTTTTTTTCCATAAGTATATGAAAATATGAAAAAGAATATGATTTGTATTTTTTTTCTCGACGGTGTAATTCTACTGTTCATATTTGATCTTTAAAATCTTCGTGGTCACATGCTGTCTCGCTTCTTGCATATGCCGCCATGAAACTAATTACATCTTTTTCCGAAATTTTATTTAACAATTCTTTAGTTTTATCTCCATATTTTTCATTATTTTTCATTTGTGATAGTGCCTGTTTTGCATCATTTTTAAATTCGTCTAATTCAATTTGTCTATCTTCAATTTTTATAGGTATTGGTAGAAAAAATCATGGTTGCAATGATGTGTTTGGTGTGTTAAATGCACTAATATTTCTTGATCAATCTGATGGCACATAATATATGGGATCTTGTAAATAAGAGAATTCTGGGATTTTCTCCAACTTTTTTTTGATGATGCCAAGTCATTCTCATTCTTTTACTACATAAAATGTTAGTGGTCAATCGCGCAATAATTTTACTCATTGTTCAATATACTGCAAATCCTCCACTACAGCTGATTGTATATCACCTTTTTCTTCCTCATTAATAGCTAATTCTGTATTTTCTTCGTGTCTTTCTTTTACGCTTTCAACAGCTTTGGTTCATCAATATGTGAGGACAGATGCTCAAATTAATATTTTCGCTATATTATTTCTGAAAAAATGTCACACATTTCACGAAGTATTTTTTCATTTTTTTTGCATCTTCTTTTCAATATTCTCTCAAATTTTTTTATCTCAAGAATCAACGGCTTGATATGTTCATTTCAATACATTTCACAAACCTGTTGCTATTGATGCAATGGCTGTTCATAGTTGTTTTCAAGCCTTTTTAAAAGATTCTCATGAATTTTGAATTTGTTCTTTTGATGTTTTTGTCATTTTGATTTAGATATATTGTAAAATATTATATTTTTATATTGACATAATTTATTATAATGAAAAAAATCTAAAAGTCAAAAAAAATGACACTTTTTATGTTGTTAAAAAGTGTCGACAATAAAATTTAAAACTAATTATGTATTTTAATTTATTGTGTTAACAATATCTCATTTTGTATTAACAACAACTTTAGATAATTCATTTTTAGCAGATTCAATGCTTTCTTCTTTTTTTTCATAACTTTCCAATAAGACAATATGTACTATAAGTTCTTGTATTAATTTTGAACTTTTTTTATCGATAATAGCTCATTTAAGTAATTGTTTGTACAATGTATTTATGTTTCATTCCAAAATTGATTTCATTTGATTTGTTTCTGGTTTAAAGTAATCAATTATTTTTTCTTCTAAACTAGTTCTCAGATATTCAGGATTAATATCTGCTTTTTCATTTATATGCTCTTTAATTTGTTCTTGTAATTTATCTTTTCATGTTGCTCAATCTTTATAATTTATTTTATCTATGATTGTATCTATCAAATCATCAGAAATTTCTGTTTCTTTTGATAATTCTTCTATTGCAAAATTAATCTTGCGCTCATATGCTGGTATTTCTCTTCATGCTCCAGTTAATAATATTGTCATTTTTGTTTGTAAAAAATAAAAAATTGTTTATATAACTTTTATATTATAATTATTTTAATATAATTTGTCAAATTTTTTGGTATGAAAAAATTAACAATTGAGAAATTTGTACTTATAGCCATAATCTTTGCTTGTGTAGTTGCTTTTTTTACAAAAGATTTAACAATAACATTTAATGACAATTTTTTATCTTCTATTAAAATTTCAAATAAAATTTCTGATGATATAATATTTGATAGGATTGAAAATTTACAAAATATTACCTGAAAATTTTATTATTCTCCAGCAAATAGCTGGAATGCATTTTCTCAATCTTTGGAATCTGCCGAAGATACCGTAAAAATTCAGACCTATGAATATACAAAAAAAGAAATTAAACAAATAATGAAATGACTTTTGGAAAAATGAGTAATCATAAATCTAATTATGGAAAATAATAAATATCAACAATATCAAAACACATGGAAACAAGTGCAAGAATATTTTTTAGATTATCCGAGATTTCAGATAAAAAGTGATGAACAAATGTGAACCATGTATACTCACAGCAAGATTGCACTAATTGACTCAGGATTTTGGATTCAGACTGCCAATTTGACACATTCTAGTTTTTTTACCAATCGTGAACATTTCTTTTATTCTGAAAATACTTGAGTTTGGAATAGTTTGAATAAAATTTTTGATAAAGATTGGATTTGAGAACAACTTGAAATAGATGATTTGCATCCGAATTTGGTTGTTTGTAATATAAATTGTCGTGAAACTATAGAATATTTATTAAAAAATGCAAAAGATAGTATTTTGATACAGACTCAATATATTGTCGATGAAAACATATTAGATATTCTAAAAGAGAAATCTCTGGAATTAAATGATTTTAGATTTATTGTCTCAGATACAGATTCAAATAATTATTTGGTTGAGTATTTTGGTCCGTGAGTTGCCAGAAAATTTAGTAAATATTACAATCATACGAAAATGATTCTAGTAGATAATGAAATATTACTTTTGTGAAGTATGAATTTGTCAGAAAATAGTTTAGATAAAAATAGAGAGATCTGAATTTTAATAATTGATGATTGAATTATCACGGAATTTAAAGAATTATTTGAAAAAGATCGGAAGATTAGTAAATAAAATTTAATTGTTAAAAATTGTCCTCCTTTTTAAAGGAGGTTGTTCGCGGAGCTAGAAAGATTTTTTAAAAAAATCCCTCTGCCCTACGGGTTTCTCCCCTCCCTGCTAATCCCGCACCGATAGATCGAGTGTCTTCGACTGAAGACGGGACCGCTTCGCTTGAGCCCGGGCACGGTAAAAAGGGAGATAATAATGATTTATATTGAATGCTGTGTATATGAGTGAAAAAATTATTGCAGTAGATATTGATGAGGTTTTGGCTGAAACCATTAAGTCAATGCTTGAAAAGCATAATTATACCCGAAAGTGAAAAAAGGTTAATCGGGATGATCTGATAAACTATAATCTTTGGGAGATACCGGATCTTGGTTTATCAAAAAATTCTACATTGTGGATGTTTGTAAAGTTTCAAATGTGATCTTGATTGTCAAAGAAAATAAAAGTGGTTGAATGAGCATTGGATAAGTTGTTAGAATTAAAGAAAAAATGATATTTACTTTATGCTGTGACTGCTAGATTATCTCGAATGAAACTTTCAACAAAATTGTGGCTTAAAAGAAATTTTCCAAACTGCTTTGATAAAGTGATTTTCGCAAATTTTTTCACTAGTCGTGCAAGAAAAAAATCTGATATTTGTAAAGATTTGTGAGCAAGTATAATAATTGATGATAATTTGGATACATGTATTGATTGTGCCAATAATTGAATAAAAAGTTTTTTACTTGATAAGCCTTGGAATCAATGTGATGTATTACCTAATTGAATAACAAGAGTTTTTTCTTGGAATGAGATTGAATTATAAGTTATTCATTCCCTACTTTTTAAAGGAGTGAGACTACGAAATAATGAATAAAAATTCTGCCCCTATGGGGAAGTTGTTCTGCCCCGCAGTATTGTGGGGCTAGTTGGGGGTTAACCCCCTCACCCCCGCAATTCTGCGGGGGAGCTCCCCAATGGGGCGCAATATTGTGTTTTCTCTTAAAATGTAGACAACCATTTACTTATAAATATATACTATGAAAATAAAGTTTGTTAAATTATCAAATGATGCGATTGTGCCTCAACAAAATACGGCTACCGATGCTTGATACGATTTGTTTTCTACTGAAGATTATATTTTGAAAGTTGGTGAAAGAAAGTTATTTAAAACAAATATTTCATGTGCGGTACCAGAATGATTTTATGCAAGGATTGCACCTCGTAGTGGCTTGGCGTATAAGTATTGAATTGATGTGTTAGCGTGAGTTGTGGATAGTGGATATAGATGAGATATATGAGTGATCTTGATTAATTTTGGACATGAGGATTTTGAAGTGAAAAAATGAGATAAAATTGCTCAATTGATTATTGAAAAATGTCACTACGTAGATCGAATTGAGGTTGAAAATTTGGATGAAACGGATAGAAATGAATGATGATTTTGATCTTCTGGAGCATAAAATTTATAGAAAAAGCATGTTATGTGCACGAGCATAGCAACCGTTTTTCGCATATTGAAATGGTATACATGGGCACTGATATAATACATCACAGCTCAAGTTCTCAAATTGGTTAAAAAATTATTGAGCTTGTTGTGATGTCATAGAATTTAATAAATTTATTTGTTTAATATCATCTTCTCGATACTCGAACATTTTTAGCACATTATCAACTTCTTCTTGAGTAGGTTTTTCTACATGAATAATTGGTATAGCTGGAACAGAGGAAAAATAAGTCATATCTTCACCAAAAGTTATTTTCAAAATGTTGTACTTTGAATTATCATCACCTTTGATGAGATTATAATATTCATCATAATTTTTGATGTCGTTTGGTAGGTAATGAAATTGTGCACTAGTGCTACTTACAGGAATTCCTTTACCATCTGTATCGAACCAACCGATTTCACCTTCTTTGATAAAATGTATATCGCTTATTAGTGTGATAGGAATTTCTGGTATTGGGTATTCCACACCAGATATTTGAGATGTATCAGACTCTGACTTATTTGTATCAATTCCTCCTTCTTTGTTACATGAGACAAAGATAGAAATCATTGAGATAACCAATAAGCAGAAAACAGAAACTACAGCAATACTAAATTTGTTGTTTTTAAAGAACCTTTTCATTTTTTCTGAATTTTTAATTGTTAATAATATGAAAACATCATTGCATATATCATACATACATAAACAGATATTGATTTCAACTAAATTTGTAATTTTTTATAATTTATACTTAATTAAGGTTGAAAATTTGGATGAAACGGATAGAAATGAATGATGATTTTGATCTTCTGGAATGTAACATATTATTTTGCCCCTTTTTAAAGGGGCTCCCCGTAGGGGTGGGGATTTTTAAAAATCTTCCGGCCTTCGGCCACCTCCTTTAAAAAGTAGGAGGAAAAGATTCTTCGGTCGTTTCTCTCCCTCAGAATGACAATTTAATTTATATTTTTTGTTTTTAAAATGTCTAATCATGATTGAATTATTATAAAAAATAAGCAACAAATTGAATGAATTCGTGAAGCTTGAAAATATTTGAATGAACTACTCTATTTGATGAGAGATAATTGCAAAGCTTGAGTTAGTTTGATTGAACTTGAAGATTTGGCTCAAGATTTTATGGACAAAAATAATGTGAAATGAACTTTCAAATGATTTGAATGATTTCCAGCAAATTTATGTTTGTCTGTAAATGATTGCGTGGTTCATGGAATTCCAGACGATTATATTTTGAAAAATTGAGATTTATTGAAAGTGGATACTTGAGTTACTCACAATAAATTCGTGTCAGATAGTGCTTTTTCTATCGTAATTTGATGAGAAATGACGAATCCCCTCGCTCAAGATTTGATTGATACGACGAAAAAAGCTCTTGATACTTGATTTACTGTGACTTGACCATGAAAATTTGTTTATGATTATTCAAAAGCTGTATACAATGTAGTCACAAATGACTGATTTAATGTAATAAAGACATTAACATGACATGGGGTTTGAATTAAATGACATGAAAGACCTTATATATACAATTATCCACATCCAGACACAAAGAAAATTCAATTCGTACCATGAATGGTGGTCTGTTTTGAGCCTATTACTGCCGTAAAAAGTGATGATGTAATGTACAAATGAAATAATGATTGGAATCTGTATTGTAAAAAATGAGACCTTTGAGCTCAATGGGAATACATGGTAGCAATTACAGAAAATTGAATTGAAAGATTAAGTGGAATTGATTAGAATATTATGATTTCAGAAGATTACTGAAGATTGCGGAGAATTTGATTTCCATGTCATTCTGAACGAAGTGAAGAATCTTATTTTTAATTTTAAGATTCTTCGTCGCTTTACTTCTCAGAATGACTATGAAACGTCATTCTGAACGAAACGAAGTGCGGTGATGAATCTTTTTGTATACTTTTTAGATTATTCGGTCGTCCTACTCCCTCAGAATGACAAGTCCGAATTATTTTCTAGTTCCTAAAAATGCAAAACCTAGTGCATCTGCAGCATCGTGAAACTCTGGGATATCTTCGAGTTTGTAGATTTTTGTAATAAATTTTTGTACGGTCTGCTTATCTGCTTTAGGATTTCAGGTAATATTTTTCTTGAGTTCTTGTGGAGTATATTCAAAGATTTCAATTCAATTTTTCATAGCAAGTGTCATCACTACTCCTCTCATTCAGTATAAAAATTCTGCATTTTTTTTGTTAAAATCTGTGATGAAATATCTTTCCATGACAAGTTTTTCTATTTTATTCTTTTTTATCATATCTTCAAAAAAATCATGAATTTCAAGCATCCTATGATACTGCTCTACTCTATCAAACTTTTTTTCTTCCATTTTCAAAATTCCTGCATCCACGATTTTTAGATCTGGTTGTATAAGAGCATATCAGAGTTTTTTTATTCATGGGTCGATTCCGAGAATCATGAGTTTAATTAAGAATTAATAATGATGTATTTATATTTATTTCTCAATGTGATAGATAAATATTACTATAAGAAATATAATTAAAAATTTTAATTTACTAATTTGTGTAATTCAAGTGCTATTAGTGTTTGGTATGGTATTCCCATAGATTCAGCTTTTGCTTTTAGTTTTAAAATATCAGAAGATAAAAGTCTAATGCTTATGGCTTTTTTTTCGGCTTTTTGTACAGAATATCATTTTAATACTTCTTTTCTTCTTTGTATTTCAGAATCTGAAAGACGGTTGTTTTTTATATATTCTGGTGTAATTAAACCTTGTAATTCTTTTTCTTCAGCTGTTAATCTAAATTGTGGCATTTTGTATTATAATGAATAAAATTTTTTCAATTTTCTATCAAAAAATGCTGTCTTTAAGAAAATTTTATTATCTGTCTCTACATATGGAACTTCGCATGGATATCAATCATAGTTTATAATAAAGATTTTTTGGTTTTTTCTTTTTGGATGTGGTAAATCATCTAAGATATTTCAATTATTTATCATATCGGCAATGATGTATAAATCTATTCATCTTTCTTTTAGTAAAATTTCTCTTTTCTCATTATTATAACATATTATTTTCATCTAATTAATTTTTATTTAAATTATTGTATATTAATATGATATGAATTAGATATCAAAAATCAATATTTTAATTTAAGTATTTAGCACTAATTTTAATTATATTTTCAAAAAATTTAAACTTTTTTTGAAAAAAAGTCCCAAAAAATTTGCATTTTTTTATTTTTTTGTATATAATAAGATAATGTATTTTTATATGCTAACATATTCATATGATTTGATACACTGATGTCGATAATGAAATAGTTGACAATAACTCAACAGATGAAAAAGAGTTGATAGATGAGATAAATTCTGCAATTGATAATGCAAAACAATTATCTAATTTAGAATGTGATAATTTAGCTGATAATTCACTAGAAAATTTGAATAAAGAGCAATTGTCAATATTCTTGATAAAAAACTATTTTGAATGATGACCAAAAACTTATTCGCAATGTCTTGCTACTTGAAATTTTTTAAATTTTTCTATGAAATCTGCATTGCAACTGTTATATGAAAGCGACTCTGCGAAATTTGATGATAACTGAGACCCAACGTCTGATGGAAGTGGTAAGACTATAAATGATTTAATCAAAACAAGATGAGGTATTGATTTAGATAATGACTCTATGCTTATTAAAATTTTACAAAGAAAAGTCGGAGCACATCCTGATTGAAAACCTGGTCCACAAACTATTGCATTGGTGATAAGTGCTCTTGGTTGAGATGTCTCAAATATTTATCAGTGAGTAAATGATTTGTATAAAAATAATGAAAAGTTTAGAATTCAAAATATTGCTGAATTTCCTATTTGAAATAGAAATTATAAATATGATCAAAATCAATTTAATTTAACTAATGTTGATTGAAAAATAATTCTCACTGTTAAGTGAGAACAAAATTGAAAAGAGGTTTCTATTGTTGATTGAAAGCCTACATTGGAATGATTTTCATTTGAAAATTATTGGATTAAAAAATGATTATCAAATCCTACGAGTTTAGAAGCGGATGATTCTAATGATTCAGGGTCTACAAGTAACGAAGTTATTGCTGATGGAATCGCTATTGGTGACAATGGTGAATTATTAGATAGCGAATGAAATAATTTGAGCAATTCGAAAACCAATTTCGTTTCCCAATTAATTGATCGTGAATGTAGAAGGCAACATTGAAAAGAATGACGTAGAAGTTGATACAACATATCACATTCTGATTGTTGTAATCAAATGAATGAATGAAAATTATCATGTGATGATAACAAGGAAACAATCACTTATAAAAATTGAGATATCAATTTGGTCATTAAACGCAACTCTTCTGAAAAATTTATTATTGAAGATAAATCTTCAAATCCACATTGAAATTTAAACATACAATTTTCGAATCTTTCCGAAGCAATAAATACTTTAAAATTGATAGAATATATAAAAATTCGTTTTGATTGAGTGGAGACATGAGCTAATACATGAAATCGTAATTGGAATACTTGCACATCTAATAGCTCGCCATTTTTTATTTGAGATAAAGCTTTGTACTTCTCATCAGATCACTGATCTATATGAGGTGTTTTCGGAATGTATGATGATGAAAATATTATCAGTGTAGATAATTTAAAAAAGATTAGTAAAAGCTTTTACAGACAAGAACAACGCATTGAGTTGGCAAAATATTTGGTGGACTCTGTAACGTTTGATGAAGAACATTAGTTGTTTATTTACTAACCATCTTGATGAAGACATCTCATGGGACATTTACACTTCCCATTGTCTTCATCTTTTTTTTACCTTCTTTTTGCTTTGCAA